>Ga0192258_1001_pt1 | contig 258409 bp, 232 predicted proteins | sample Koala_Koa23_C3_FD_131286 | JGI IMG/M metagenome (GOLD analysis project Ga0192258, IMG submission 131286) | Enriched cells from koala feces incubated with labeled cellulose particles, San Francisco Zoo, California, United States - Koala_Koa2-3_C3 ... | reverse complement strand
GGTATTAACAAAATTCTCTGTACCCGTAATATCAAAGTGGGCTTGCGATTGATTAACCGTAACATTGGTTCCTGCATTATCTGCACCAACGGTAAAGCTTTGTAAAGAAGTATTTGCTTTTGTTAATGATTCGGTTACTTTATCATCTAATTTAAAAGTAACTTTACCATCTTCTGCGCTGGTAACGATCTGATCGGCAGTACCGGCAAAAGTGACATTTTCGGTTAATTTATTGGAGCCGTTAGAATTATTATCACCTAAATAATTTAAGGTTACATTATCCACATAATCTTTATTTGCCGCATCTGTGCCGGCAGTTGGGCTTGCCACGTTGGTAATATTGTTACCACCCATATTGATGGTGCCGCCTGTGTTGACGGTCAGATTTTGGGTAGTAACATTATCAAAGGTAACATCTTTACTAGTGGAAATCTTGACCGCATTATTGTCAGCTTCAACAACAATATTATCTCCTGCCACAAAATTAGCTACATTGCTTGTTGGGGTAACATCTTTGACTTTTGTGCCATTTGCTTGAAGTTCCCAACCCGCTTGAACTGTAGCATTCAAATTATTGATGTTATTGGTATTGTTAGTGACATTTTGATTTGTAGCATTCAATTGACTAAAGTTAACTGCATCTGTTCCTACCGTACCATTGGAGACATTAGTAATTTTCTTATTACCTGCATCAATACCTGCTGTAGTGACACTTGGACCACCCGTAATCGTTAAACCACTACCATTAATAACAGTATTGCCACCAAATGTTGCAGACGTAAACGTTGGTGTCATGGATGTGGCAATCGAAATATTTTGACCATTTTGGGTAATATTGATGTTTTGACCCGCATCAATAGTAACCGTATCACCCATCTTAACATTCGCAGTAGTATTATTAGAAACGTTACCTTTTGAGGCAGAAGTGGTAATGTTCCATCCCTTATTTACGGTAGTGTTGGCTGTATGCGCCGTATTGTTCGCTGTGTATGCTGTAGTATTTGCTCGTTCAATTGTCTCTTTTGTGGTTTGGTTTAAATCAATAGCATAAGAAATATTATAACCACTAACCGTTTCCGTTACATTTACATAACTAGAACCAGCTTTTGCCGTGGTATTGTAAGCATTAACAGTATAAGTAGGTTCTGTTGTTTCACTTGTTAAAACAACATTCGTATTATTTCCCGAAACAACTTTCGGTATTCTTTGACTTAAATTATTTGCGACTACATATAACTGTGAGCCATTGATGGCATCTGTTGAAGTCGCTGAGATTTCACCCGCGGCGACATTTTTGATTTGACGTTCATTATTTTTAGACCCAACACTCACATAACCCTTTGTTTGGCTACCAATACCAGCAAAGCCACCATAGGTTACGGAATTAATGGTTGCAGAACTCGCCGTAGTTACTGTTTCAGTGCCACTTGAAGCATTACCTAAAATAACGGAATTTGCATTCGTAGCATTTACATTATTCCCCAAGACGAAAGTATTATTGCTTGCTATCGCATTATTATTCCCGATACTATAAGAACCTGAACCAGTAACCGTAGAAGGATCCCCAATTGCTCCGGAATTTTTACCTGTAACGTTATTACCTGTACCAATAGAAATTGTATCGTTGGCTAAGGCTTTTGCATCTGTACCAATGGCAATGGCATTGGTGCCGTTTGTTTGCGCGGAAGAGCCAATCGCCACCGAATCCGTTTGATTCGCAGTGGCATTATAGCCCGCCGCAAAAGAACGTTCACTATTGGCGGTGACATTTGAACCGATCGCTGTAGCATTAGCGCCTAAAGAACTTGCTTTATAACCAACCGCAGTGGAATGGGCTTTACTAGCCCGCGCAAAGGCACCAATGGCGGTGGCTTCAATGGCAGTGGTGTTTTGGGTTGTACTGCTTATTGTTTCACCATTATCACCCGCAGTAGCATATACCCCAATGGCAGTAGAACCATTACTTAATGCTTGTCCATGTACACCGACGACAACAGAACCTATTCCCGATGAGAGTGTGGAACGGTAGTTTGAATAGGTATTAGTAGTAGCATTATAGGGCACATAACCAATTGCTAATTTGAGTGTGTCGTAGTTATAGGGATCATTGTTTTTATTTTCACTAGAACCCGTATCATCACCGCCAATCGCAACCGAACCAAAACCTGTTGCCGTCGCATCATTACCAATAGCGGTAGATTGTGCCCCACTAGCCTTAGTTTGTGCACCTAAAGCAACGGATTGGTTGCCAGTTGAGTTAGCATAAGAACCAATGGCGACGGCACCCTGTGAAGGATTTCCAGTACCGGCAGATACAGCTTTCGCATTTGCCCCGATAGCAATAGCACTGGCACCGCTAGCATTAGACGAATTTCCCATGGCAATGGCATCACTTTGATTGGCTACAGACGATTTTCCTATGGCAATGGCATTTGTACCCGTTGAGTTTGATAAAGAACCCATAGCAATAGCATCCGTACCATTCACTTTAGCACTCCACCCCATGCCAATCACACCCGTTCCGCTGGTAGTAGTTATATTGGTACCTATAATAATTGAATCTTGAGTAGCTGACTTAGAATTCGTCCCCATCACAATACTGCGATCACCATTAGCCGTATTATTAGTCCCTATAGCAATGGTATCATCATTTTTCGTTTTTGTTTTTACACCTAAAGCAATGGAACGATTTCCATCGGCTTGAGTATTATTGGTGCCATCATATTTTGTTGATGGATTGGCATTCGCAGTTTCAGTAACGTTCATATTTGAACTACCAATCGCGATGGATTGACTACCTTGTGCAGTAGCTGATGCCCCCATAGCCAAACTAGCAGTACCATTTGCCCAACTTGTGGTCCCAATTGCCATGGCATAATCTGCAGTAGCCGCCGCTTGACGCATCATCGCCAAGGAATTAAAGCCGGACGCTAAACCAGATGTACCAATGACAGTAGAACCAATATTAGTTGCTTGCGAAAAAGCCCCTAAAGCGAATGATAACCCTCCGGTTGCTCTAGCATAATCTCCGATAGCCACGCCGGAAGAATAATCATCACTACCGACAGTAGTGGCATTTGCTCCTATGGCAATACCAAATGATGTCCCTAAAGTACCTGCATAATGCGTAGCGTTATTTTGTCCAGCATAATTAGGATTTCCGGGATTATTATAGTTATACGCAGTATGTCCTTTTGAAGCATTTGCAGTTGCTGTGCCTCGAACAGGAGATGTACCACTATTATTCATACCACCAATAGCAACCACTGCACTAACGGTTGGAATGGTAGAAAATAGCAAAATTGCTACCGCACTTAATTTAAAACTAAAGTGCCATAACGAAGATAAATTGTGTTGTTGATTGACTACAGAAGATTTTGCTTTGCCTTGACTAGAAGCAAGTTCGGAAACAACGACAAAAGAATGCGTTACTTTGCTATAGATAACTTTGTAAATATGATTCATATTGAAATCCTAAATAGAACATAATTCTTCTTTACCCAGTTTTAGCACTATCACTAAGACTGTTCATATCCCTATAAAGAATTACTGTTTTGTTTATTCTCAAAAGAATTATCGTAACTACATCTTCTAAATCCCTAACAAGCAAAAGCTACGTTTATTCGCTACACAATGATAACATTCGATCAATTTTTTAGCAAAAATCTTTACATAAATTTACATAAGCTTAACCCCGTATTAATACGGGGTTAAGCCTAATATAATATTTGTGATAACTCGATTAGTATTGTGCTAATTTTTAGCCGGTTCCAACAACAATCGATCGGCGTTTTCCGTTGTTTTCAGCGCAACCGTATCTATTGCCATGGCGGATTTTAGCACTTCATCACGTAATTGTTTCGCTCGCTCCTGCTCGCCGACTTGTTCGAAGACATAGGTCGCCATGGTAATATCATTCGGCTCCAGTTGGTCTTTATGCGCCACCACTTTTTTAAACACGTCCGCTGCATTGTCAAACTCCGCATTACGCACATATAAATAGCCTAAGGCACGATAAGCACAACAAGCGCCTTTTTCTTCACTATTTTTTACCCGTTTTTGTAATAGCTTAATCAGCTTACTGCTATCGCTGGCTTGTAAACGCGTAATTTGCGCATACAAGACAGAATTAAGATCACTCTCCAAGGCTAATTTTTTCAAGGTTTCCACGCTCAAATCATAAGCCGATTCATGGTCGTTACAATCAATTAAACGTTGAATTAAACCGATACGCACATAGTGGTCATTATGGCGTTTACGGGGTTGATCTTGCCACCACGCGAGTAAACCATCAGCGCCCTCTTCATTCATGATTTCGTCTAACAAGCCATTTGCCACATCGCGTTGCAGTGCGGTGAATTGTGGTGAAGAATACATATTTGTGCTTTCAATCACCGGCAAGATTTGATCCAATGCTTCATAAGCTTCGGATTGTTGATAAATCTCCACGGCGAGTTTTAATACTTCTGGATTTCTGTTATCCATCACTAATAAACTGTCCACCGAACTGCGCGCGGCGGGCAATTTGTGCTGTAATAACAAAATTCGAGTACGAGCTAATTCCACGGCTAAATTATCTGAACCTGCTAATTGGGTAGCTTCCATTAGGTATTTATTGGCATTGAAATCATCACCGTGTTGTTGAGCGGCTTCAGCTGCCTTGATAAAATTAAGGATCGGTTCATCAGAATGTTTGGCATTTTTAGCAATTAATTTTTCCGCTTTGGAATAATTGCCTTCATCCATTTTAATCAAGCCTTGTAAGGTTTGTTTTTGCGCTTTCACACGTTTACGACGTGAAAACCAGCCATAAGTGCTGTTGCTCAAACGGAAGAATTTTCGCACCAGCCATTCAATCACATAAACCACCGCCATGGCGATGACGAAAAATACCACTAAGGTCACCAGTGATAATTCATAATTGGTATTGACTGTTTGAATCAACACATAGCCTTGTTTGCCGGCTAAATAAGGACCTGCAATTAAGCCTGCCAGTAATACAAGCATTAGGAATAAAATTCTAAACATTGTATTGCTCCTTATTGTTGTTCTGTGTTAGCCGGTTTTGCACCATTATCTGCATCTGCGGGTGTTTCGGTCATGCTTTCTGCTGCATTACTTTCTACTGCTTCTACTGCGTTATTTTCTTCCGCCGATTTTATTTCTTCCACCGCCACTTGATTGGATTCAGTCAAGGTTTTATCCGCTGAAATCTCAATTTTTTGTACTTCTTGTGGTGTTTTATTGAGTAATTTATCCAACGCATTCAAACTGTTTAATTGATTTGGCACTTCAATATAAATAGATTGTTCTGCTAATTCATCCAGCGATTTTAAGAATGCGGTAGCCGTTTCCGAATTAGTATCAAAATAACTTCTAATCCATGCGGCAACGGTTTCAAGGGACTGTTTATACAATTCATTTTGTTGCCGTGGCACCGCTAAAATGGCAATTTGTAACCGTAAGCGAATATTTTCACGTAAGTAAATATCTTGATTCGGTGCCAATAAGGCTTGAGTGGCATTTTCCGAACGTGGGGTAATGCGAATAAAATGATTCATGAATGATATGGCACTTTTCTGAATATTTTTCTCCCAATCATTCACGTCATCGGACACTTTAGTCTCTTGATTTTGTTCATCGCCAAAATTCACGTTAGCAATCACTAATTCATCCACATTATTTGCCAACTGTGATAAACGTTGCATAATCGCATTTTGATCCACGCGATTGACTGAAAGCAATTGCTTTAAATCTTGGTTAATTGTGGCACGAATTAATTTAACTTGTGGCTCATCGACCTTAGTTAATACCTCATCTGCCACTTTTAATAATGAAATACTGGTATCAATATCGTTATCCAATACGAGTTTACGTAACGCATTGGTGAGTAAAAAATCGGCTTCACTCAGTAGCCACTCACTTGGTTGTGCATTATTTGCTTTCGCCAGCTTGTTCACTTCTGCCTTTAAGTTTGTATAAGCAGTATCTTGTGCAGACAAGTTTTGTGCTAGGCTGGCAAGTTTTTGATCATGCGCGTTTAAGCCAGCCAGTAACTGCTCAATTTGCGCCCGTTCTTGTGCAAAGTTTGGCATTTCCAGCGGGGTATTACTTGTATTCGCCACATGCGCTACACTATTGGAAATTTTTTGTTCAAGTGCGGTGATTTTTTGGTTAATTTTATCCACTTCCAGTTGACCGAAATAATATCCCGCGCCGCCAAGTCCTAATGCCACTAATAAAGCGAATACACCTAATGCGGAACTGCCTTTTTTTATCACCACGGTTTCGGTTTGTTGTGGTTTAATTTTTTCCGGTTCGGTGTGTTGCGGCTCGGTTTTAACACGGTCTTTAGCCGACTCTACCTTGGATGTTTCGACTTTTGCAGAATCTAACGTCGGCTCAACATTGACTTGTTTGCCTGCCTTGTCAGTGATGTTTTTCTTCACTTCACCAGCATCTGTCCCCACCGTTTTCCCCTCAGTTGTCCCCATAGCGCCTTGGTTCTGAACGCCATCAGATTGCATTTCTTTTTTATTACTCATACCAACTCTCTCTCGCTTAAAATTAAGATGTTAATAACCTGCTTGCTAATGTCTCGACCAAAGTGGCATTATCTGCTTTCGGTGCAATAATAATATTTTCTTTTTGCCAACCCACTGCCACCGCTAAATTCGCAATACGGCGACTAATGGTAACCAATTGACAACCTTTTAACCAAGTTTGTTCTCTTACTGGCACAAAGTCAACCAACGCATTTAAAATTTCCGCACTGGTGACTAAAACACAGTTAATGCCAGCACGTTTCCATAAATCAATTTGCTCGTCATTATTATAGTCTATTGGCAAGCGTTGATAACATTCTAGCACATTTATTGTCGCACCACGTAATTTTGCTTGTGCTGCAAAATGCTCACGCCCGCCATTGCCGCGTAAAATCAGGATGTTTTTATCCTCTAAATCTTGCATTAAGGCTAAATTTAACACTCCCTCGCTGTTTTCTTGTTGAAATGGATAATGTACAGTAATTCCGCATTGGCTTGCCAAATATTCCGCAGTGCCTTGCCCCACAGCAAAATAATCAATATCTTCTCGCCATTGAAAGCCGGTGGCTAATAAGGTTTCTACGGCAAAATTCACCGCACTTTTGGAGACACAAAAAATATAATCACCCGATTTTAACTGGTTAATTTTATTCGGTAATTGATTGAGCTCTCGTCCGGCAGAAATGGAAAAAAACGGTAAATGAATATTGGCTATGCCAACTTTATTCAGCCTCTCCGCTAATTGTTTGCCCGCTTGATCTGGGCGCGTAATTAACACTGCCATAACGCTTAATCCTGATAAATTTCCGCTAAGATTTTATCTGCCCCTTGCGCCAATAATTGCTCAGCAATTTGTCGCCCTAAAACTTCCGCATTTTGCACCGCACTTTTGCCTTCGGCGCGGATAATTTGCGAACCGTCTAATGAACCTACCAACGCTCGTAAATAGAGTTCATTTTGTTGTATTACGGCAAAGCCAGCAATCGGCACCTGACAACCACCTTGTAAATGGCTATTCATCGCTCGTTCAGCCAGTACGCACGCGGTGGTGTCTGCATCGGCAAGCGGCGCAAGTAATTGTTGTACACGTTGATCATCCACTCGGCATTCAATCCCAACCGCCCCTTGTCCTGCTGCGGGTAAGCAATCGGATACATCAATAAAAGAGGCAATACGTTGTTCTAATCCTAAACGGATTAATCCTGCGGAGGCTAATATAATTGCCTCATAATCGCCATTGTCTAACTTGCTTAAACGCGTTCCCACATTGCCACGCAAGGATTGAATTTGCAAATCGGGGTGTAAATGCTTTAATTGGCACTGACGGCGTAAACTGGATGTGCCGACTATCGCACCCTGTGGCAATTCAGCCAAATTTTTATAATGATTTGACACAAAGGCATCACGTGGATCTTCACGCTGGCAAATCACACTTAAACCTAAACCAGTCGGAAATTGCATCGGCACATCTTTCATAGAATGCACGGCAATATCCGCTTCGCCATTTAACAATGCATGTTCTAATTCTTTGACAAACAAGCCTTTTCCACCTATTTTAGCTAATGGTGTGTCTAAAATCACATCCCCTTTGGTCATCATTTTAACCAGTTCAATGGTTAACTCAGGATAAAGGGCTTGCAAGCGATGTTTAACATAATTGGCTTGCCATAATGCCAGTGGGCTTTGTCTGGTGGCAATTTTTAAGCTGTTATTCTTACTATGCGACATTATAAAATCATCTTAATTAATTTATCCGCTTTAATACGAGCAAAACGTTTTAATAAGCGTTGCACTGGCTCCGGATAGTGTTCCATGGTGTCGAGTTCCGAATAATGTTTTACGATTGTGGTATATCGACGAATTTCACTTAATTCTTGTTGTATTTTCGGTTGTAGTTGCTGCTTGGGATCAGAAATAAACAACCCATTTTCAGCATCTAACCGCCATGCGCGTGGATTTAAGTTATTGCCGGTTAATAACATATATTTTTTATCTACCCAAATACCTTTTAGGTGATAACTATGATCTTGATCTTTCCATAAACGAACGGTCAAATGTCCATTATTAATTTCATGTTCGAATTTTTTACAGAAAGCACGTAAATTTTTCTCATATAAATAAGGCAATCCACCCGCCATTTTAAAGGGTTCTGATGGCGGAATATAAAAATCGTTGGCGGTTTTATCACCGACAATAATTTCGATCTGTTTACCATCATTTAACAGATCACGAATCTTAATTTGCAATGTGCGTGGAAAGTTAAAATACGGCGTGCAGATGATCAGTTTTTGTTCGACCAGCACAAATAAATCTTGGATGGTGCGGTTTAATAAATTATCTCTCGCCCCTAAACCGAATAAAGGCGAAATTAATAAATTATCCTGAAATTGCACCGCACTTTCTAACTGATAGTTTGCATAAGCAATTAAATAACGACGAAAAGACTTAATCTGATGCTTAATTTCTTTAGTTTTTGGACGCTGTTTATCATCTAGCGGTAAAACCACATTAGGATCACTTAAATATTGTTGGATAAATCGCACGAAACTATCAGCTAACCGTGGATTTTTAATTTTTTGATAGCGGTCATAGCGATATTTTTCTTGCTGATATAAATAGACATTGTTGATACTCGCACCACTGTAAAGCACCGTATCATCAAATACGAAACCTTTAATATGTAGCACACCAAACACTTCTCGGCTATTAATCGGTACCCCAAAGAACATGGGATCATTGTGGTGTAACGCTCGCTGTTTTGCATACCAATCCGCATTCGTGGTGCTTTCTTCCGCACCAATTAAATTACGTTGTGCGCGATGCCAATCAATTAAGATTTTAACATCTAAATCTGGATTGTTCGCTTTAGCTTGATAAATTTCCGCCAAAATTTCTTCGCCAGCTTCATCAAATTGCCAGTAAAGTGCGGTGAAATAAATGCGTGTTTTAGCATGACGGATCAATTCAATAATGGCTTGTTTAAATGCTTTCGGACCTGAAATAAATTCAATATCATCCGCAACTTGTGGCACATAGTTCATTTTCTCAAGATGTTGTTTTGCTCTTTTTAGTCGATTAATAAACATAATATTTCTTCACATTACTCAGCATTATTCTGGTAGTTTACAATATTTATGAATGGATAGGGTAGAAAAAAGCATTTTTTTGCTATAATAGCCCGAATCTTCCTTTATTAGTGACTACATTATGAACAAATCTAAATCTTCCAATTTCAGTAAACCTATTTTTTCACCACTTTCTGATCAAAAACGTTTTTCTGATCGCCGTTCAAGCCAGACAAAACGCCCAAGTTATCGCCAACCAGTATCAGAACCACACCTCACTGAAACGACTTTAGGTGGGGTAAAAGTCGTCGTCAAGTCCAGTCGCATAAGTGATAAGCCCAACAAGAAAAAAACCGGTGCGTTATCGCCAAGAGCGCCAGAAAAAATCAAGAAAAATCGTGCAGAAGAAATGAAAATCTTCGGTGAAAATGCTTGTTTGAGTTTATTTGAGCAACGACCAGAAAGCATTGTTCGTGTATGGGCGACAGTGGAAATGGCACATAGAATTGGAGAGATGTTGAGTTATTTAGCCACCAATAAAAAAGTCTATCACGTGGTGGATCGTGAAGAATTAGAGCTTGTCAGTGGTTCAGAACACCATGGTGGTATCTGTATGTTAGTCAAAAAGCCACGCATATTTACGCTTGCTGGTTATGTGGATTTACCCCGTAAAGCCGATTGTTTAATCATGTTAGACGGTGTAGCGAATAATCCACAAAATCTCGGCGGCATTTTGCGTACTTGTGCCTTTTATGGCGTGAAAGGCATTGTTACTAGCCAACCAGATATGTTACTCAACGCCAATACCGCACGCGTTGCTGAGGGCGGTTTGGAATATGTACATATTTTACAATCCCATGATGGTGAAACTGCATTACAGCAATTACGCCAAGCTGGTTATCAAATTGTGCATATTAGCCATGAAAAACAAGTACAGAGCATTAATAGCCTACAATTACAAGATAAAGTGGTGTTTGTGTTAGCCAACGGCTGGGCGACAAAAGAAGATGCTAAGGTCAATTTAAGTTTAGCCAATCCGTTAAAAAGTGGCTTAAATGTGGCTATAGCTACTGGGGTGTTGTTGGCAAAATGGGTAGGAAGATAGCGATGCCCCGCACTGGCGTACAGGGTTAAGCATGGTAACGATGCTCCGCATCTTGTGTTGCCTAGCTACGGAATAGCGTTATATTCGTCACCTCGTAGGCGAGTATGGGGGTAGTTATTATAATTTATCGGCGTGATGAATTAATACAAAGCGTTCCCAAAGTTCTTCTTGGCTTTCTATGTGGTCGGGATCGAGAATAATACATTTGGTGATCGGGCAAACTTTTTGGCAGGTTGGGGTATCATAATGTCCGACACATTCGGTGCAAAGGTTTGGATCAATTTCATAAATATCATCACCAATAGAGATCGCATCATTCGGACATTCCGGCAGACACATATCGCAATTTGTGCATTTATCCGTGATGAGTAACGCCATAACAATCTCGTGAGTGAACTAAAGTTGGCGATTATATAGAATTTTAATAACAATTTAAAGGTTAAAAATGACACAAAAACAGCAGAAACAACTTGTTCAACTCATTATTGTCGCTATCGGCTTGCTTATTTATTTTGCCATAAACTGGTTTAGCCGTGATGTTCAACACCAACCAACTCAACCGACCACCACAAAACAAGCTCAAAAACAAAATAATAGCAATGTAAAGGTGAATAAAAGTGCGGTGAATTTTGATTATGATTTTGTCATGTCTAACGATCCTATCGGATCCAATAAAAATGCCAACACTGATTATTATATGCTTGCATTATCTTGGTCGCCCTCATTCTGTCATAACCAACAAGAAAAATATGGCAAAAACCTACCTCAGTCTGCTCTTATGCAATGTGGCACACAACAAAAATATGGTTGGGTAATTCATGGGTTATGGCCACAAAATGCGAATGCTCAAAGTACGATTGATCATCCAAGATTTTGTCAAGGGGATTTGCCAGCAGTAGATTATACCATTTTGCAAAAATACTTGGCGGAAAGTCCTAGCCTGAATTTACTCCAAGGCGAATGGGAAAAACACGGTGCCTGTGCCTTTGATTCGGCGGAACAATATTTTAAAAAACAACAAGATTTATACCGCAGTTTAGTGTTACCCACAGAACAAATGAACAAAAAAGAGTTGTTTCGTTGGATAAAACAGCATAATCCTGCCTTAAAAAATGCCTATTTAGGGGCAAGCCGTACTGAATTGTTCATTTGTTATGATTTAACATGGCAAGTGATAGATTGCAAATAACTCACAATAATTTGATCTAAAGCAGTTACAATAGCGAAAAGATCTCGTTATAATAGGACAGATTTACCGTTTTATATTATTTTTAACACAAGAAGGAAAAATTATGTCAGTAATCAAAATGACCGACCTTGATTTAGCAGGTAAACGTCTTTTTATTCGTGCGGATTTAAACGTACCTGTCAAAGATGGTAAAGTAACTTCTGATGCTCGTATTCGTGCCACTATTCCTACCTTAAAATTAGCCTTAGAAAAAGGGGCGAAAGTCATGGTCACTTCTCACTTAGGTCGTCCGACCGAAGGTGAAGCATGCCAACCAGAAGATTCATTACAACCTGTAGTTGATTACTTAAACAAGGTTTTAGATGTACCTGTTCGTTTAGTAACCGATTATTTAAATGGCGTTGATGTTAAAGAAAATGAAATCGTGGTGCTTGAAAATGTACGTGTTAATAAAGGCGAGAAGAAAAACGATCCTGAATTAGGTAAAAAATACGCCGCACTTTGTGATGTATTTGTAATGGATGCGTTTGGTACTGCTCACCGTGCGCAAGCATCCACTTATGGTGTGGCAGAATATGCACCGGTAGCTTGTGCTGGTCCATTACTAGCAGCAGAATTAGATGCCTTAGGTAAAGCGTTAAAAGAACCTCAACGCCCAATGTTGGCAATCGTTGGAGGTTCAAAAGTCTCCACTAAATTAACCGTGTTAGATAGCCTTTCAAAAATCGCTGACCAAATCATTGTTGGTGGTGGTATCGCCAATACCTTTATCGCAGCTGAAGGTAAAGCAGTCGGTAAATCCCTTTACGAAGAAGATTTAATCCCTGAAGCTCAACGTTTAGCTAAACAAACCAAAATCCCTGTACCCGTAGATGTACGTGTCGGTACAGAATTCTCTGAAACCGCACCAGCGACTGAAAAATCAGTTGATGATGTAAAAGCTGACGAATCTATTTTCGATATTGGTGACAAAACCGCTGAACAATTAGCACAAATCATCAAAGCATCAAAAACTATTCTTTGGAATGGTCCTGTTGGTGTGTTTGAATTCCCTAACTTCCGTAAAGGGACTGAAGTGATTTCCAATGCTATTGCTGAAGCCACTGCAAACGGGGCATTCTCCATTGCGGGGGGCGGTGATACGCTTGCGGCGATCGATTTATTCGGTATTAAAGATAAAATTTCTTATATCTCAACTGGTGGCGGTGCTTTCTTGGAATTCGTTGAAGGCAAAGTGTTACCAGCGGTTGAAATTTTAGAGAAACGTGCGAACGGTTAATTCATATTCACGGTAATGGGCGTATGCAATACGCCCCTACAAAAACTTGATTTTAAATTTAAAGAAGGAAAAACAACATGGCATTATTAGATATCGTAAAACCGGGCGTTGTGACTGGTGATGATGTTCAAAAAGTATTCGCTTACGCAAAAGAACATAACTTCGCTATTCCTGCGGTAAACTGTGTAGGTTCAGACAGTGTAAATGCAGTATTAGAAACCGCGGCTCGTGTCAAAGCCCCTGTTATTGTGCAATTTTCAAATGGCGGTGCAGCGTTCTATGCAGGTAAAGGTATCAAACCAACTAGCGGTACTCGCCCTGATGTATTAGGTGCTATTGCTGGTGCGAAACATGTTCATTCGCTTGCCAAAGAATATGGTGTACCAGTGATTCTTCACACTGACCACTGCGCAAAAAAATTGTTACCTTGGATTGACGGTTTATTAGATGCAGGTGAAAAACACTTTGCTGAAACAGGTAAACCATTATTCTCATCTCACATGATCGATTTATCCGAAGAACCTATTGCAGAAAATATGGAAATCTGTAAACAATACCTTACTCGCATGGATAAACTAGGCATGACCTTAGAAATTGAAATCGGTATTACGGGTGGTGAAGAAGATGGCGTTGACAACAGCGATGTTGATGAATCACGTTTATACACTCAACCAGAAGATGTGTTATTCGTTTACGACAGCTTAAACCCAGTTAGCCCACGTTTCACCGTGGCAGCAGCGTTTGGTAACGTACACGGCGTTTACAAACCAGGTAATGTAAAATTAAAACCATCTATCCTAGGTGCGTCACAAGATTTCGTAGAAAAAGAACGTAATCTACCGAAAAAACCAATTAACTTCGTATTCCACGGTGGTTCAGGTTCAAGCCGTGAAGAAATCCGTGAAGCCATCGGTTACGGTGCCATCAAAATGAACATTGACACTGATACTCAATGGGCGGCGTGGGACGGTATTTTACAATTCTATAAAGCCAACGAAGCCTATCTGCAAGGTCAATTAGGTAACCCAGAAGGTCCAGATTCACCAAACAAAAAATACTACGACCCACGTGTTTGGTTACGTAAATTAGAAGAATCAATGTCTAAACGCTTAGAACAATCTTTTGAAGATTTAAACTGCGTGAATGTATTATAATTGTTTAAAGTAAGTTAAAATATCACCGTACTTTTTCTTATTTGGGAAAAGTGCGGTTTTTTATGCCCTGCACTGGCGTACAGGGCTAGGCATGGTGACGATGCTCCGCATCTTAATAAACTGACAAGCCACAGCGTGGCGTAATATGCTTAACCCCGTACGCAAGTACGGGGGGAAAATCGGAAAAATGACAATATTAACTTTTATCAAACAAAATAAAATGCTTGCCTTAACCAACTCTGCGGTTGGGCTTTATTTTTTAATTACCTTACTATTTAAAGGCTCACATAATATCGGCTTTGCGTTGTTAGTCGCCACAGGAATTATTTTTGCCATTTATCATGTTGTAAAAAAACAGTCTGTTGATTTTATTCCACAAGATAAATGGATAACGATCAGCTTTGTATTTTATGTTTTAGTATTTTTGCTATCACTATTGGTTAATGGTGGCAAAATGAGTGAACTGGATAATCCAAGCCGCGCTTTATTAGTTTTACCCCTCATCTTACTATTTATTAAATATCCGCCGAAATTAACGATTTTACTGGTTTGTATTCCTGTTGGTGCAGTGATTGCCGGCATTGTGGCGTTAATTCATCGCTTTGTGTTGCATTATATCAGAGCATTTGAACACCAAATGCAGATTCAAGCCGGCGATATTGCCATGTCATTAGGTATGTTTAGCTTTGCTATTGCCTTATATTTTGTTTATAAAAAACAAACAAAATTGACCGCGCTTTGCTTTATTGCTTCACTATGCGGTATTTTAGCCAGTTTACTTTCTACCGCTCGTGGCGGTTGGGTTGGTGTACCTTTTATTTTAGGCATGATCTTTTGGGTTTATCGTAAACAGCTATCGAAAAAAGTCGTCGGGATAGTTTCCACGGTGTTAGTGGTATTAATTGCCGTAGCCGTAATGATTCCACAAACCCGAATTACACAACGTCTTCAACAAATGGAACGAGATATTTCTGTTTATGTCGATAAAAATAACGCGGGCACTTCCCTCGGTGCCAGATTTGAGATGTGGAAAAGTGCAGTGTTAATGGCGAAAGAAAAACCCTTATTAGGTTGGGGAGCCGAAGGAAGTAATCAACAACGTAAAGAACAAGCGAAACAAAAATTAGTCCATCCTGTGGTAGGGAATTTTACCCACGCCCATAATCAATATTTAGATGATCTTTCTAAGCGTGGTATTTTAGGATTATTCGCATTGTTCGGTGTTTTATTTGTGCCACTTGGTTATTTCTGGAAAAACATGGCATCACAACATGCTACGATAAAATTAACCGCACTTTTAGGCTCAATTCATATTATTTCAGTGATGTTTTACTGTTTAAGCCAAGGATTTCTTGCGCATAACTCGGGGACGATCTTTTATTTTCTTGTGACTATCATTTTTTATGGCACATTAAAACAGCAAATAAAACAAGCCTAACATTACGGCGGATAACTATCCGCCTAATTTTAGCCCAAAATCATCAACGCCCACACGATGACAAAATTCACCATTGCCATAAACACCGCGGCAGATCCTTGATCTTTGGCTCTGCCTGATAATTCATGGCGTTCGGAACCAATGCGATCAACCGCACATTCCACCGCACTATTCAGCAATTCTGCCACCAATACGATTAAATATGCACCAAGCATTAAAGCAATCTCAAATTTATCTTTACCCAGCCCAAAAGCAAGGGGAACAATAAAAATCCCTAAAAACAATTCGTGGCGAAAAGCGGCTTCATTTTTCACCGCACTTTTTAAACCTTGCAAGGAATAGCGAGTAGAATTCATTAAATGGGTCAACCCCGTAGTTTTGTCTGTCATTTTTATTTTCTTTGTTTAAATCCGTTTAACATCAATTACATCATCCAGTTGAGCTAGACGAGCTAAGACTTTGCTTAACATTTCCACATTGCCTAATTCCAATTCAAGATCAATGGTTGCTACTTGACGTTTTCGGTCGGTACGACTTGAAACGCCACTGACGTTAATTTTATCATTGGCTAATACAGTGGTAATATCACGCAACAAGCCATTGCGATCACTGGCAAGCAATCGCACATTAATACTAAATGAACCTGAAAGTTCCGTCCCCCAACTGGTTTCAATCACACGTTCTTGATTTGCCATGCGTAATTTTTTGAGCTGCTCACAGTCGGCACGATGAATGGAAATACCACGCCCTTGCGTAATATAACCGACAATTTCATCACCCGGAATCGGTTGACAACAACGAGCAATATGGTGCATCAAATTGCCAACCCCATTAACCACCACATAGCCTTGTTTTTCCGATTTTTGGTTAGCATTAACCGTACTTTTTTGGCTGCTCTTTTGACTAACATGGCGTAAAATTTCTTCATCCGCTTGCTCTGCCGTTGGCTTGATTAATTTGCTTTGCAAGAAATTAATCAACTGATGCAATTTAATATCACCACTACCTAAACCATTATATAAATCATCAATTTGTTTTAAATTATAACGTGGCAAGGCATACTGTTCCGCTTGTTTAAGGGTAAGATTTAAGCGGCTCAGTTCTGCCTCCAACATTTCTTTACCGAGTGGAATATTTTTATCCCGATCGAGTTTCTTAAACCACGCGGTAATTTTTGAGCGTGCCTTTGGCGTATGCGTGAAACCTGAATTTGGATTGAGCCAATCTCGGCTTGGATTTGGATTTTTTTGGGTGATAATTTCGATCTGATCGCCCATTTGTAGCTGATACGTAAACGGCACAATACGACCTGCTACTTTCGCGCCAATACAACGATGCCCTACATCACTGTGAATCGCATAAGCAAAATCCAGTGGGGTTGAACCTGTTGGCAAATCCACCACTTCACCTTTTGGGGTGAACACATACACACGGTCATCAAACACTTGTGTCCGCATTTCATCCAGTATTTCACCACTATTGGCAATATCTGATTGCCACGCTAACAATTTACGCAACCACGATATTTTTTCTTCGTAAGCGGAGATTGAACCTGTGGTACCTTCTTTATATTTCCAGTGCGCAGCTACGCCTAATTCCGCATCATCATGCATTTGGCGGGTACGAATTTGTACTTCGATCGGCTTATCACCCTCACCCAACACAACCGTATGAATGGATTGATAACCATTCGGTTTAGGATTGGCAATATAATCATCAAACTGTTCTGCTAAATGCTGATAATGGGTATGCACAATACCAAGTGCGGTGTAACAATCCTGTAAATTTGGAACCAAAATTCGCACCGCCCTAATATCATACAATCCTTCAAATGCCAGATGTTTTTTCTGCATTTTGCGCCAAATACTGTAAATATGTTTCGGTCGTCCATACACATCTACACAATCAATAGCTTCGTGTAAATAACCCAACAGTTGATTGACAAAATCTTGAATATATCGCTCGCGGTCTAAACGGCGTTCAGCTAATTTATGTGCAATAATCCGATATTGTTCTGACTGTAAATTACGGAAACAATAATCTTCCAACTCCCATTTTAACTGACCAATTCCCAAACGATTGGCAAGGGGAGCATAAATATTGCTACATTCTTTGGCAGCGGCAATTTTTTCCGTTTTGGAATAGCGTTTATCCGCATCGCGCAAATAAGTAATCCGTTCCGCTAATTTAATGATCACACAACGGAAATCATCCACCATTGCCAATAGCATACGGCGGATATTGTCGATTTGTAGATTATTATTAGACTGGTTGGCGTTCAGTTGGCGAATATTATTCATTTCCAACACACCTTTGACTAGCTTACTAATTTTGCTGCCAAAATCTTCTTTTACTTGATCTATGGTGACAATCTTGGCATGCACCACAGGGAATAACATGGCGGCGAGTAAAGTATCCCCATCCATATTCAGACCATGTAGAATTTCCACCATTTCGACTCCGTCACGCAAATACCAATGACTATTTAAGAAAAGCAGCTCGGCATTCGCTCTTGCATATTGCCATGCCTTAGTGAGATCCTGTTCGATTTGTTCAGGTAAATCCAAGTTTTCACACCAATGGTGAATATTGAAATCTTTTGGATTTAACAAGTGAGAACCACGCACAGCAACCATAGTTTTTCCTTTCCTTATTTTTTCTCAAACAGCGAAATACTTTCTAAATGTCCCGTATGGGGAAACATATCAATCATTGCGACCTTGCTTAGGCGATAACCTGCGTTTAGTAAACTTTCCGCATCACGCACTAATGTGGCAGGATTACACGAAATATACAAAATCTTATCTGCTTGCAACTGACAAATGCTTTCAATCGCAAAAGCCGCACCACTACGGGGTGGATCGAGCAAAATTTTATTGAACGGTGTTTTCGCCCAATGTTGACTTAAAAACGGCTGTTCCAAATCCCCTTGCTCAAATTCGACATTACAACAGCTATTTTGTTCCGCATTTTTGCGAGCTTTCTCAACCATTTCTGCGACACCTTCTACACCCACTACTTTTTGTACTAACTGACTTATCGGTAAGGTGAAATTACCCATTCCACAAAATAAATCTAGCACGCAATCAGTTTTATTCAACGCCAACCAATGCAACGCCGTTGCCACCATCTGCTGGTTTAATAAGCGATTAATTTGAATAAAATCCCGAATATCAAACTGGAGCAACAAATCGCCAATCTGATAATAAGGTATCTCGCCACAGAGTTGTTGAATTTGCTGATCATCTTGTACAAACAACATCAATTTTTCCTGCTCGGCAAAGTTTAACAGCAAACTGCGGTCTTTTTCACTCAAGTTTTTACTATAACGTAGTAACATGGCTATGCCATTGTCTGCTAAGGTTAATTCAATATGCCCGAGTAATTTGGGTTGAGAAAATTGACGTAATAATGTGAGAAGTTTCGGCAATAAGTGATCCAATGCTGGTTCAAGTACATCACATTGCTGAATATTCACTATTTGCGATGAGCTTTTTTGCCGAAAGCCGATGTCAAGCTGCTTAGTTTTGGGATTTACATTCACGCTCAACCGCACCCGACGACGATATTGCCAGCCGTCACCGACAATCATCGGCATAAACATAATGCCCTGCGGTTGCAATTTTTCTAAACGAGAAAACAACGCCTGTTGTTTAGCCAGCCTTTGCATGTCAAGGGGAATATGTTGATTCTGACAGCCACCACAAGCCTGATACACTGCACACTGTGGTGCTTGCCGCTGTGGATTGGTATGTAAAATCTTCTTCGCCACCGCCCGTCCATACTGACGTTTTTCTTCTATAATTTCCGCTTGCACGGTTTCATTTGGCAACGCATTTTCTACAAACCACGTCTTACCATTCACTTTACCCACACCCAATCCCTGATAATCCAAAGATTGAATGGTCAATTCAAAGTGCGGTGTTTTTTTCGCTTTTTTTTCTGGAGTGTAAAATAATGCCATTGTGTTAAATTATTTTAAATATAAAATATTTTGGCTAAACAATTCCCGACTTTTCAAAGGATTATTGCCAAGATAGGGTTTCAACGCCATTCGAGTAAATCGTTTCGCCGCTTTCAGTACATCTGCATCGGTAAATTCCAACGCCTGAAATGCTAATAAATCTCGTCCATAAAAGGTTTGGTTATTCTTTATCAAGGATGCAATAAAACCCTTTTCTTGCCGATATTGATAGGTCATTGCTACATCAATAGGCAAGCCAGACCCAGCACAATGTCCAAAATCTACGCCATAACCTAAAATTTGCAACAGCTGAAATTCAAAGGTTCGCAACGCAGGTTCAACATTCTCGGCTTGAGCCAACATCATTAAACATTGCAAATAATATTGGAATAATAAGGGATTAGGTGTTTCCTGTTCAATCACCCGACAAAGTAGTTCATTCACATAGAAGCCACTAAACAACGCCGTTTGTTGCAACGGCAAGGCAATCGCCGCAGGCTCGGCTTTAGTCAAAGTTTTCAATTCCCCCTTGCCCGCCCAGCGTAACAACAGCGGTGTAAAAGGTTGCAATACACCTTTCCACGCTGACTGTTTCCGTCTTGCCCCTTTCGCCAACACCGTTAACCGTCCCGTTTCTTCAGTAAATAAATCCACTAACAAACTGGTTTCACTATACGCTCGGCGGTGTAAAACAAAGCCACGTTGCCAATTTTCGATGATCAAATCTCCCGATAAAAAAGTCACTCCATTTTAGCAGATCCTACAGAAAATTCATTGTAGTTTTTTTATCGCTAAGCAGCAAAGTTAGGGATCATTATGGTTAATGATTTTTGCCAACTGGACGACGGCTTATTTTATGATGCGTTACATACCTAACCGAATTGCATTCATAAAACAAGCTGACTGACATTCGCCACAGCCATTGCAACGGTTGTCATCAATGGTTAAATCAGGAGTAATTGCCTGTTGCGGGCAAGATCGTTGGCAGGAGGTGCAGGCTTGATGTTGTTTTAATAAGCAGTCCGCATTGAAAACAGGACGTAAGCCTGTATCTGCTTTAAAAGAGATATGTAATGCATTAGTCGGACAATGCTTGGCACATTCCCCACAGAAGGAACAACTGGTATAGCTTAAATCTAATACGGCTTTTTGATTTGCTACGGAAATTAGCCCTAAAGAACAGGCTGTTACACATTCACCACAACCGGTGCAAGCTGTCAAGAAAAGACTTTCTTTGGCTGCAAAAGGAGGACGAGCTATCGTCCGTTTGTTTGGCTGATCATTTTTTTCGACGGCATGCCACATGCTACGCAGCAGTCCGCGACGAGAAATCTGTTGGTGCGAAAGATAAGCCTGATAATAGCGTTGGTCTTTTGTTTGCATAATGATTATCCGCCAAAAGTTTTAAAAAAATAACCGCACTTTATTTGTCGTTAAACCAAGCTGCTGTTGCCAATAAGATAAAGTTTGCTGGCAAAGCTGAGCAACACCTTGATAGAAAAGAGAATCAGAGCTCGCCAGCAGTTCAAAATAACGTGTTGACCAAGGCAATAAATGCTCAGTTAAATATTCTGCCAATAATTCGGGTTGTTGCTCTGCCAAGTAAGCTGTCAACATAAGCATTAAGCCAATGTGATCTTCGGGTTCTTCTGATGGCGCAATAAAGTTTATTCGATGCTGCCGCAAAAACTGACGTAATGTTAATAAAGATGAACCAAAAATCACCGCTTCAGGATCGAGATATACCGATCCCCATGGTGGAGCAAGCAACGTATTTGGACCAATAAATAACATCTGATATTGTTGCACTAACTCTTCTTCAGTGCGTTGTAAGCCTTGTTCAATATGGCTTACACTCGTTGAATTTGCTGCCACGCCGGTGGCTGGTTGCCATTCTTTCGCCCAATCAGCTTGTTGAAAAAAGGCCAAAATTGACCGCACTTTTGCATCATCAGGTGAATAATAAAGCAATGCACCGAGCATTTTACTGGCAATATTAATTTGCGTTAACAATTCTGTTTGCATAAAGTTATCCCACACCACCCACTAGATAGCGGGTGGTGAATATTAAAAACTAACCACCCACTGCCATACCTGCAGTCATATGTAAGCTATAAAAAATAATCCGTCCGATCATTTCCGCTACCAATACGATGACAGCAGATAAATACCAATGCATGGCATTTTTGCCAACATAAAGCAACCCTCCTCCAATAGCCAACAAACTGAATCGGCTGATTTGCCAAACCGCATAATGTGGCACTAACGCGGTCGCTTGCTGTACCGACGTGGTTATATGATTTAATTCCATGCCTTGATAAATCGCGACGATCATTGCTAAAAAGACAGCAAACAGATAAAGTTTCGGTGAGTAACGTAATACATAGCTTTTGTGTGGATTAGGTTGCCATAATGCATAACCTAAAGCACAACCACCAATGACAATAGTCAAGTAAAACTGCCAAGAAGTGAGTGAACTATTCCAAGTTGGTACCGTATCAATATGATAGACATTATTCATCATATACATAAACACCAACCCGCAAAGTGCGGTTAAAATTCGCAAAAATCTATCCATCGGTTCAGATAGCTTATTCAGTAAATTGAGCAACCAATAAATACCGGCAAAAGCAAAAAATACCGCACCACTGGCAATTTCATTGCTCAGCATGGATTCACCCACTCGGTTAAGGCTGTTAAATGCACGTATTGGTGTGCCTAAATGAAGAATGGAAGCAATAAAACCGATGCCTAATAAGATCAATAAAACCAATAAGGCTTTATTTAAATATCGGCGACTAGATTGACTTTGGTTATTGGCAATCACACAAAAAATCAACCAAGCGCCTACCACACTTTGAGCGAGCACCGTAAATATTACTAAGGGTAATTCGTGTAATCCGTTCATGTTACACCTCCCGTGGATTAGCTAGAAAGCCTGTTCGGTCACCCGTTAAACGTGCATTTTTATTGACTTTGATGACCAAATTAGGGTGCGTCAATTCAGCCGGTGGCAATGGCGCAATCGCCGCTTGATTGCCATATTTGGCACGTAATTCATCAATCGGCGCAAAATCCAATGCCCGCAATGGGCAAGCCTCGACACAAATCGGTTTATAACCGGCTTTAATGCGAGAATAACAGCCATCACATTTGGTCATATGCCCTTTTTTAGCATCAAATTGCGGTGCATCATAAGGGCATGCCATATGACAATAACGACAACCAATGCAAGTTTCTTCATTAACAATGACAAAACCGTCTGCATTTTTGTGCATAGCTCCCGTTGGACAAACTTTAGTACAAGCAGGATCACTACAATGATTGCAGGAAATAGACATATAATAAGCAAACACATCTTGATGCCAACAGCCATCATTATCTTGGGTCCAATTTCCTCCAGCATATTCATAAATACGACGGAAATTGACATCTGTGTCTAAATCTTTGTAATCTTTGCAAGCCAGTTCGCAAGTTTTACAACCTGTGCAACGCTCTGAATCAAAATAAAAACCATATTGTTGCATAACTCCCCCTAAATTTTCGCAATTTGTACCAGATTAGAATGTTGTGGATTACCTTTTGCTAGTGGTGATGGACGTTGTGTGGTAAGCACATTGATACAACCGGAATGATCGACGCGATTGTTATCAGGGGCATACCAAGCACCTTCTCCTAATGCCACCACACCGGGGATAATTCTCGGGGTCACTTTAGCATTAATATGTATTTCACCACGATCATTAAAAATACGAATTAAATCACCATTTTTAACACCACGAGATTGTGCATCAATTGGGTTAATCCAGATTTCTTGTGGATTAGCAGATTTTAAAACATCTACATTACCATAAGTGGAATGGGTTCGAGCCTTGTAATGAAATCCACTTAGTTGTAACGGATATTTTTCCATTAATGGATCACCATAATGCTCGAAGCTATCCACGTGAATAGGCAAAGGATGAATGACTTCATCTTTTGCCAACTTCCACGTTTGGGCGATTTCAGCAAGGCGTTCAGAATAAATTTCGATTTTTCCCGACGGTGTTTGTAATGGATTTTGTTCAGGATCTTCTCGAAAATCTTTATAGGCAATTTTAAAACCATTTGGATCGACTTTCTTGAAAATACCTTGTTGACGAAATTCTGCGAAAGTAGGCAATTCGGGGAGATTTTCCCGAGATTGCTGATAAAGATGTCTTAACCATTCTTCTTGTGTTCGCCCTTCGGTAAATTGTTGTTTAACGCCTAATTTCTCAGCTAACGCACTGAGCATATCGTAAAGATTACGACATTCAAAAGATGGCTTAACCACTTGATCTGCAAAAATAACGTAATTCATATTAGCCACATAGGCATCTAAACAAAAATCCATTTGTTCTGACGTCATACAGTCTGGCAATAAAATATCACTATACTTGGCAGTAGATGTCATGTGATTGTCAATGGTAATAATTAACTCACACTTGGATTCATCTTGTAAAATATCGTGCGTACGGTTAATTTGCGAATGTTGGTTAATTAAACAATTACTAGCATAATTCCAGATCACTTTGATCGGAGCAGACAATTTTTCTACACCACGAATTCCGTCTGTGGTAGCGGTCATTTCAGTTCCCCGTATGATGGCATCTGTCCACAAAAACATCGGGATACTCGCTTCAATGGGATTGGTTAAAGTTGGCATTCTCACAAATGGTACACCATAAGCACTTTCTCTTGCCCCAGTATTTCCGCCACTGATCCCCACATTACCCGTTAAAATTGGCAACATCGCGATTGCTCGAGAGATTATTTCTCCATTGCTACGGCGTTGCGGTCCCCAACCTTGCGCAATATAAGCGGGTTTAGTTTGACCAATTTCACGTGCAAGTTTAACAATGCGATCTGCCGGAATTCCCGTAATTTTGGCTGCCCAATCAGGGGTTTTAGCAATACCGTCATCACTTTGCCCTAAAATATAGGCTTTGTAATGGCTATTAGAAGCGGCAGATTTAGGGAGTGTTTTCTCGTCATAGCCTACGCAATATTTATCTAAGAAAGGCTGATCAACCATATTTTCAGTGATTAATACATAAGCCAAAGCAGAGACAAGTGCGGCATCCGTGCCGGGCCGAATTGGAATCCATTCATCTTCTCGTCCTGCCCCTGTATCGGTATAACGCGGATCGATAATAATCATCTTCGCTTTAGATTTTTCTCTGGCTTGTTCAATACAATAGGTTAAACCACCGCCACTCATACGAGTTTCACTCGGATTATTACCAAATAACACCACAAGTTTGGTATTTTCAATATCGGCTAACCCATTACCTAACACCCAACCACCACCATAGGTATAATCTAATCCTACAGCAATTTGTGCCGTACTATAATCGCCATAATGATTTAAATAGCCACCGATACAGTTCATTAAGCGAGCAATCAATGTCGAACCGGGAGGCCAAGACTTAGTTACGGTTCCTCCCAATGTGCCAGTACCATAATTTAAATAGATACTTTCGTTACCATATTCAGCAATATTTTTTTGCAAAGATTGAGCAATTTCAGTTAAAGCTTGATCCCAAGAAATACGTTTAAATTTTCCTTCACCGCGTTTCCCTATACGTTTCATCGGATATTTTAATCGATCGGGATTATACACGCGTCTTCGCATTGAACGCCCACGTAAACAGGCTCTGACTTGATGATCTAAATTATAGGTTTCCGTACCAGTATTATCTGTTTCAACATAGATAATTTGATTATCTTTGACATGCATACGCAAAGGGCAACGGCTACCGCAGTTCACCGTGCATGCACTCCATACAATTTTTTCTTCACTTTGCGTAGATTGAACATCTTTGGCTTGAGTAGTAAAAGGAATGGATAACCCACTGGTTGCTGCCAACGCAGTTAATCCGCTGGCTTTCACAAAATCACGCCGCTTTATTTGTGGCAAATTTTGCCCTGCTAATTTTGTTATGTCCATATTGTTTGTCCTAATAGATATAAAGGTAGATAAGTAAGATAAAAATAAAAACGTTATAAAAAGTAACGTTATTCTAAATATGGCATAATAGAACAATAAATGTTCTGATCTAGATCAATAAAATTGTGATATTTTATAATAAAATCATAATGTTAACCTTATTAATAATCGTTATCCTTTATATGTTATTTTTTTATTACAATATTTTTAATTTCAGTTAAAAATGCGGTGTATAATGTTAAAGATTTTTTCTCCACTTATATCATTGATTGCTTAAACTTCGTTTTATCCACTCCAGCAATCTTGAAAAAACCTTGTTTTTTTTCACCGCACTTTGCTTTATCATAATCATCACTTTTTTAATTTTGAAATATTATGAGAATACCCAGAATTTATCACCCCGCCCCCTTAGAAAACCAAACCACTTGTCAACTCAGCGAAGATGCTGCCAATCACGTTGGGCGAGTATTGCGTATGCAAGTGGGCGAAAAATTAGAGCTATTTGATGGTTCAAATTATATTTATTCCGCTCAAATTACCGAAAGCAACAAAAAAACGGTAGTGGTAGAACTTTTAGATCGTCAACTTGATAACCGAGAAAGCCCATTGAACATTCATTTAGGGCAAGTGATCTCTCGTGGCGAACGGATGGAATTTACCATTCAGAAGTCGGTAGAATTGGGGGTAAATGTGATTACACCCTTGTGGTCAGAGCGTTGTGGGGTGAAATTGGATACGGAGAGGATGACGAAAAAAATTCAGCAGTGGCAGAAAATTGCTATTGCTGCTTGTGAACAATGTGGGCGTAATGTGGTGCCTGAAATTCGTCCAATGATGAAGTTGCAAGATTGGTGTGCGGAGCAAGATGGGGCGTTAAAGCTCAATCTGCACCCAAGAGCGAAGTATTCCATTAAGACCTTGCCTGACATTCCTGCGGCTGGCGTACGGTTGTTGATTGGATCAGAGGGCGGTTTATCGCCCCAAGAAATCAGTCAAACCGAACAACAAGGCTTTACCGACATTTTGCTAGGCAAGCGAGTGTTACGTACGGAAACCGCGGCGTTGACCGCCATTACCGCATTACAAGTGTGTTTTGGTGATTTATAACCGTTTTATCTTCATCAATTTTCCCGTATAATGCGGTGCAAATTTTCATTATTTTTTGAGATAACTTATGACAACAACTTTTAACGTAAAAACATTCCAAGGGATGATTTTAGCCCTGCAAGATTACTGGGCGAAACAGGGAGCAACCATTGTACAGCCTTTTGATATGGAAGTCGGTGCAGGCACTTCGCACCCAATGACCGCTTTGCGTGCATTAGGGCCTGAGCCAATGGCATTTGCTTATGTACAGCCATCACGTCGCCCGACTGACGGTCGCTATGGCGAAAACCCAAACCGCTTACAACATTATTATCAATTCCAAGTAGTCATCAAGCCGTCCCCTGATAATATTCAAGAACTCTATTTAGATAGCCTAAAAATGCTCGGTTTTGACCCAACGCAAAACGATATTCGCTTTGTAGAAGACAACTGGGAAAACCCAACCTTAGGGGCGTGGGGCTTAGGTTGGGAAGTGTGGTTGAACGGAATGGAAGTGACCCAATTTACCTATTTCCAACAAGTGGGCGGTTTAGAATGTCGTCCTGTCACAGGGGAAATTACCTACGGTTTAGAGCGTTTGGCGATGTATATTCAAGGTGTGGACAGCGTGTATGATTTAGTTTATTCAGACGGTTCGTTAGGCAAAACCACCTATGGCGACGTGTTCCATCAAAACGAAGTCGAGCAATCTGCCTACAATTTTGAATACGCCGACACTGATTTCTTATTTCAATGTTTCGATCACTACGAAAAAGAAGCCAAAGCCCTGTTAGAATTAGAAAAACCGTTACCACTGCCTGCTTACGAACGCATTTTAAAAGCTGCACACAGCTTTAATATGCTAGATGCACGCAAAGCAATTTCGGTAACGGAACGTCAGCGGTATATTTTACGCATTCGTACCTTAACCAAAGGTGTGGCGGAAGCCTATTACGCCAGCCGTGAAGCGTTGGGATTTCCGGGGTGTAAGAAGTAGGTGAGATTCGGGACGCAGCGCGTTCCGAATTGTGCAGTCACTGATTGCAAAATCTAAATAGAGAAACAAAATGCCGAATTTGCCACAAACCAACAATACGCTATTTAGCCAAATTGCCGAAATTATTCATCAGGCAAGAAACCAAGTTCGCCAAACGGTCAACGTGGCGATGGTGCAATCTTATTGGGAAATCGGTCGGTTAATTGTTGAGAATGAACAACAAGGTAATCAAAGAGCCGATTACGGTAAATATGTATTGCAAGATTTGTCAAAACGCTTAACAGAAATGTTTGGAAAAGGGTTTGGCGTATCTAACTTACGCAATATGCGTCAATTTTTCTTGGCGTTTCCAATTCGCCACGCAGTGCGTAGCGAATTAAGTTGGACACATTATCGTAGTTTGATACGGATTGAAAATAATCAAGCACGTCAATGGTATTTAAATGAGGCTATTGAACAACATTGGTCGGCTCGAGCCTTAGATCGCCAAATTTCTGTATTGTATTACGAACGTTTATTAGCAAGTCAAAACAAAACGCCAGTGATTACCGAAGCGGAACAAAAAACCGAAGAACTAAAAGAAACCATTGAAGATTATTTGCGTGATCCTTATATTTTGGATTTCTTAAATCTACAAGATGGCACTTATCAAGAAAATGATGTTGAGCAAGCCATTATCAACAATTTGCAACTGTTTTTGTTAGAGCTTGGCAAAGGTTTTGCTTTTGTGGAACGCCAAAAACGAATTCGTTTTGATGATGAAGATTTTTATATTGATTTGGTGTTTTACAATTTCAAACTCAAATGCTTTTTGTTGATTGATTTAAAAATCGGCAAATTAAAACATCAAGACATAGGGCAAATGGATACCTATGTTCGCTTATTTGATCAAGAAATTAAAGGAGCAGATGATAATCCAACTATCGGCTTAGTATTATGCAGTGAAAAAAGCGAAGCAGTGGCGAAATATTCAGTTTTGGCAGATCGCAAGCAGTTATTTAGTGCCAAGTATTTACCGTTTTTACCAACGGAGAAAGAGCTGGAAGAACAGATTACTAAGGCGAGATTGGCTACACAGTGCATGGAGAATTAGTGAGTGATATAATTTACATATGTTGTCATCTAAAATTTAAGGGAGAATACAAATGTTATTCCAAAAAGAAAAAGGCTACGATGAATTTTTAGCAGAGCAAATCAAACAAGCACGAGAAGATATTCAAGCAGGTAAAGTGCTTACACTAGCCGAATCAAAGGCTCGTACCCAAGCTTTGCTTGAGCGAAAAGCAAGAGAATTAGAGCAAACTCAGCAAGGTGCGATTTATGCCTAAATTGATTTTGACTCAAAAAGCACAGAGTAATTTAGACAAAATAATTGAAAACATTGTTGATTATACAGGCTATGAACTTAGCGGCATAAAACTATCAAATGATTTATATGAGAAAATGGAATTAATTGCTTTTATGGCCCACCATTGGGCGTTGTCGAGATGATGGTTCACTGGAAACATTTTGTCGAAATTATCGGATGTTTACGAAATTATTGATGATATTGTTTACATTGAAACCATAATTCATTGTAGTAGATTATATCCTAGACCTTAATAGAACGTATTTATAAAAATAAATTAAAGAGAATAAAACCCAATGACAACCCAAAACTTCATAGTAGAAATCGGCACTGAAGAGTTGCCTCCGAAAGCGTTAAAAACCCTTGCTACGGCTTTTGCGGAGAATTTTACCGCAGAGCTTAACCAAGCGGGTTTAACATTCAGTCAAATTAAATGGTTCGCCACTCCACGCCGTTTAGCGTTGAAAGTGGCGGATTTAGCCACCGAACAGCCAAGTAAGCAAATTGAAAAACGAGGGCCTGCAGTAGCGGCAGCCTTTGATGCCAATGGCAATCCAACCAAAGCCGCTGAAGGTTGGGCGAGAGGTTGTGGTATTACTGTGGATCAAGCGGAGCGTGTGGCAACCGATAAAGGCGAATGGCTGGTGCATCGTGCGGTGCAACAAGGGCAAGCCACCAAAAATCTTTTACCCGATTTGGTCGCAGTCGCACTGGCGAAATTACCCATTCCAAAACCAATGCGTTGGGCGGATAAAACCGTGCAGTTTATTCGTCCTGTGCATACGGTAACAATGTTGCTCGGTTCAGAACTGATTGACGGTGAAATTTTAGGTGTGAAAAGCGGTCGTACCATTCGTGGACACCGTTTTTTAGGCGAGCGTGAATTTGATATTCAACACGCTGATGAGTATCCGCAACTTTTAGCGGAACGTGGTCAAGTGATTGCGGATTTTAACGAGCGTAAAGCGATTATTTTGGCAAAATCTCAGGAAAAAGCGACCGCACTTGGTGGCGTGGCAGATATTGATGAAGATTTGTTAGATGAAGTGACTTCATTAGTGGAATACCCGAATGTGTTAACCGCCAAATTTGAAGAACGTTTCTTAGCCGTGCCAGCGGAAGCTTTAGTTTACACGATGAAAGGCGACCAAAAATATTTCCCGATTTACGATAAAAATGGCAAATTATTACCGCACTTTATCTTCGTTTCCAACATTATTCCAGCGGATCCAACAGCGATTATTGAAGGCAACGAAAAAGTGGTGCGTCCACGTTTGACGGATGCGGAATTTTTCTTCAAAACCGATTTAAAACAACGTTTGGAAGATCGTTTACCACGTTTGGAAACTGTGTTATTCCAACAACAGCTTGGTACATTGAGTGATAAAACCGCTCGTATTGAGCAGTTGGCTGGTGAAATTGCCGCTCAAATTGGGGCGGATGTGGCAAAAGCCAAACGGGCAGGTTTATTGTCAAAATGCGACTTGATGACCAATATGGTGTTTGAATTTACCGATACGCAAGGCGTAATGGGAATGCACTATGCTCGCCATGATGGCGAAGATGAAGAGGTCGCAGTGGCGTTAAACGAACAATATATGCCACGTTTTGCAGGCGATAATTTGCCAAATTCTTTAGTGGCGTGTTCGGTGGCATTGGCGGATAAAATTGATACCTTAACAGGTATTTTCGGCATCGGACAAGCCCCAAAAGGCAGTGCTGACCCATTTGCATTACGCCGTGCAGCTCTTGGATCGCTTCGGATTATCGTGGAGAAAAATCTTCCGCTTGATTTAACTATTTTAGTTGAAAAATCCACCGCACTTTTTGGCGACAAACTGACCAATAAAAACGTGGTGAATGACGTAGTAGACTTTATGCTCGGTCGTTTCCGTGCGTGGTATCAAGATGAAGGTATTGCGGTGGATGAAATTCAAGCCGTGCTGGCTCGCCGTCCAACTCGTCCTGCGGATTTTGATGCCCGTGTTCGTGCGGTGTCGCATTTCCGCACATTGGATTCAGCGGAAGCCTTAGCGGCAGCCAATAAACGGGTGAGCAATATTCTAGCTAAAGCGGATATTGAAATTGGCAAGATTGATTTATCTGCCTGTGTTGAGACTGCGGAAAAAGCACTTGCCGAAAATGTGGTTGCTCTTCAACAAGCAGTGCAACCATTAATTGCCAAAGGCGATTACAGTGCGGTGTTAGATGAATTAGCCAATCTTCGCCAGCCAGTAGATAATTTCTTTGATAACGTGATGGTAAATGCTGACGATCAAAAATTGCGTCAAAACCGTTTAGCTATTTTGCAAACTTTACAAGATTTATTCTTGCAAGTGGCAGATATTTCAGTATTGCAGTAATTAAAATAGCGCTACAGCGTAGTGAAACCATGCTTAACCCCGTACCAAGTACGGGGTCTTTTGTATTATCTTTCCGCCATTAATGCCTCAATCTCATCAACTTCTTTTGGTACAGCTGACGTAAAAATTTTATTCCCCGTTTCGGTAATTAAAATATTATCTTCAATGCGTACGCCGATACCTTTATATTGTTCCGGCACATCAGATTTTGACGAAATATATAAGCCCGGTTCAACCGTCAACACCATACCAGGTTGTAACGTACGGTCTCTTACTTTAGAATTTCTATCTACATTATGCGAGCCGTTGCTATAACTGCCGACATCATGCACATCTAAGCCTAACCAATGGCCTAAACCATGCATATAAAATTCTTTGTAAGCCTGATTGGCAATGAGTTCTTCTACATCACCTTTTAAAATGCCTAAACGGACTAAACCTTCGGTTTTAATCCGCACTACTTCATCATTAGCTTGTTGAATCGAATTGCCAGCGACTAAGATTTCAAGGGCGCGTTTTTGCGCTTTTAGTACAATCTCATAAATTTCCCGTTGTGCTGGGCTAAATTTGCCGTTGATCGGGAATGTTCGCGTAATATCGCCCGCATACATGGCAAATTCACAACCTGCATCAATAAGTAATAAATCACCATCTTTCAAGGGTTGATCGTTTTCAACATAGTGCAAAATACAGGCATTTTCGCCACCACCGATAATACTATTATAGGACGCATATCTTGCCCCAAAACGATTAAATTCATGCAACATTTCACTTTCAATTTCATATTCAAAACGATTGGCACGAGCTTCTTTCATTGCTCTAATGTGAGCCAACGCCGAAATTTGTCCGGCTTGTTGCATAATGCGAATTTCATTTTCAGATTTGAATAAACGCATTTCATCTAATATGGGTTGTAATGGGGTGAATTCTTGTGGTGCAAGATATTTTCGACCAGCAATAGCTCGCAAATCTGGTAGTAAACTTTGCATAAATTCATCATCTGCTGATCGCCCGTCTAATCCCTGTAAAAAATACACGGTTTTTGCTTCAAACAATAAGGTAGGTAACTGTTGTTTCAACTCACTAATATTAAAAGCCTGATCAATTTGTAAGGCTTGTGGCGCTTTTTCAATACCTAATCGTCTGCCGTCCCAAGTTTCTCTTTCTGGATCAGAAGGACGCAAGAAAAGTGCGGTGGAAATTTGCTGATTTTTTTTACTTAACACTAAAACACTTTCAGGTTCATTAAATCCCGTGAGATACCAAAAATAACTGTCTTGACGGAATGGGTAGGTACAATGGCTATTACGAAATTGTTCTTTTGATGAAAAAATAACTGCACTTGAGTTATCCTCCATTTGTGCTAGTAATTTAGCACGGCGTTGAATAAATTCTTCTTTTGGAATGACGTTCATATAGGCTAAATCCATAATTATCTCCTAGTGAATAGTTGGTTTTGCTGTTTCAAACGGACGAAAATGCGTATAAAACAACGTAGCAATCGTCCGAACATATTCAATAATTTCTTCTAAGGCTTCGGCTAATTCTTCGGGATCATCTTGATCATCATAGCCTAATTGACAAATATCGTGTAGATCATCAATGGCTTCACCAATTTCGCCCTTTTCATGATCTAATTGGGTTTGGACCAAGCCTAAACCCAATAAAAAGTGATTTGCCCACTCGCATAAAGCATCAGCTTGAGCAAAAATATCTGCTTCTTCATCTGGTAATAATAATTCAAAATTAAAACCGTCAATATCGCTTAAAGTGTGGTTAATTTTAGTGTAGATTTCCGTGACTTCTTTTAATAAATCCGTAGGATAGGCGTGATTATCATTGGTAAATTGATAGAGCAAGGGCTGCCAACTTTGATCGTCTAATCCACCACAAATTAGCCCACTGAGAAACCCGTGTAATTCGGCGGCAGAAAGGGCTACACTGGCTGATTTAAGTTTTTGGTTCAGTTGAAAATAATCGATCATATTTTTTCCTTTAATGAATATCTGTTAATTCTAACAGATTATTCATGACATAAAATCTTTCTCTGTGGCATAATAACAAAAATTTCAACCAATGGTAAAAAAATGGCATTAAAAAAGATTGAATTAAACTTTTTGGGGCAAGTTTATTTACTCAATGTTCCAGAAGAACAGCATGATGAATTACGTGAAGCAGCTAGACTGTTAGATTTACGAGTCACAGAAATGAAAGAGCGTATGCAAACGGTAAAAGTAGATCGCGCGGTAAATGTAGTGGCATTAAATTTAAGTTTTGAATTATTACAAGAAAAGCACAAAAATGCCTTAATGGAAAAAGTGTTACAAGATCAAATTCAGCAATTATCGGCATCCTTAGAAAATATTTTGACGAGGACAACAAATCAACAACCAGCGTACGAAATTCAATAAACGAGGTGTTTTGTCAAAATAAATACTAGTTAATTTTGCTGATTTGCGTTAGTATAAAGATTCTAAAGATTACCTGAGATGTTCGCCAAAGGGTTACGTCCCTGAGCCGATACTTATATACTTCGAGTTGGTTCTCTATGTTGTTGGTGTGCAAGCTTAGTATGCTCTTGTAGCTGAGCGATAAGACATAATTAAGAAGCCTAAAAATGACTATAACTAACTCCCTTGAACCGTCGGGTTCAAGGACCGACCACCCGCAACGGCATCTCGGGGCTTTTCTCAAATTCAACTCATAATTATGCACAGTACTACACAAAAACCCATTCAAAGTCGTCATAATATACGCCAACAAATCCGCAAAACTCGGCAAAATTTAACCGCGCTTGAGCAAACCCAAGCGGAACAAAATATTACCCAACAAGCGATGGATTTAATTACTCTGCGACAAGCTCAAAATATTGCATTATATCTGGCTTTTGACGGAGAAATCTCCACACAATTACTGATCGAAAAACTCTGGCAACAAGGTAAAAACGTCTATTTACCAGTATTACACCCGTTTTGTCCGGGATATTTATTATTCTTGCAACATCGTCCTAATATTCCATTAATGAGAAATAAATTTGGTATTTTGGAACCGCAGTTAAATGTGCAAAATGTATTGCCAGTAGAGCAACTTGATATAATTTTTACTCCATTGGTCGCTTTCGACCAACAGGGTAATCGTTTAGGTATGGGCGGTGGATTTTATGACCGTACTTTACAGGGTTGGCAGCAAAAATCTTTCATCCCTGTCGGATTGGCACATCAATGCCAACAGGTAGAATCACTTCCAATAGAAAGTTGGGATATGCCGTTATTTGGGATTTTGGTAGCATAAATATCATTTTTCTGACAAGATATTATTTTTTAATACCTGAATAAATTTCTTGAGATTCGGATTCGCATTATTTTTATTCCAAATCAGTTCCAGAATATAGTAACAGTTACCTTCAATTTCAATACCGACAGTATTCTCTGTTACTAAGTGCAAGCGATGTTGTGGTAACAAAAAGACCGCTTGTTTATTTAATTCAATATTAAATAAACAAGTTCTGAAATTGGGATATTCTTTATATAAAGTAAAATCAATATTATTTTTTATAAAGTAATTCGTACTACACATTTCAGCATAAGAGACCTCTTTAGGATCTTCTCGAATAATCGGATATTGAGCGACTTCTTTTAATGAAATAGACTGACGACCTGCAAGCGGATGAGCTTTGTTCACAATGGCACAAAGTTGATCTGTTTGTAATGGAAGTGTGTTGAAACTGTCAAATTTATCAATAATATTAGGACGCAGAATCAATCCTACATCATACTCATTGGAATGAATAAAATTAATAATTTCATCAAGCTCACCATCCCGATAATCAATATTGACTGAATGATATTTTTCTCTGAATTCATCAATGGTTTTAACTAAAAGATGGCTAAAAGCTTCACCTAAATAACCAATCGACAGTTTTTGTTTGGCTTTTCCAGTGAAATTATGTATGGTAGAAACTGAATTTTCAAATTGTTTAAGAATCTTTTTTGCTTCACTAAATACTAAAATTCCCGTCGTAGTCAGTTTTACGTTATGCGTATCTCGAAAAAATAATTCATCACCAAAGAAGTCTTCTAATCTTTGAATATGCCGACTTAGAACAGGTTGTGTTAGGTTTAATGCTTGTGCGGTTTTAGTAAAATTAAGTGTTTCAGCAAGCATAATATATTCTTTTAATAATTGAATTTTCATTGTTTTTCTAATTCTACCTAGTTGTTAATTCTACCAAGATTAGCCAATACTTAAAAATATACTATACCTTGCTGTATTCACTATCAAGTGTTTGTTATGTAAAAATTGAATAACTATGAATAAAAAAAGAATTTCTCAAGTTTTTATGTGAAATGTATCTTTAGCACCAGTTCAGCAATTCAGACTGATTCTAAAAAATTAATTTTATTTCATAATAAACAACTCAAGGAGTTCTCTATGGTTATTAAAGGCAACTACGAAAATGATTCAGGCAAACGTAAAGAGTTATCTCATGAAGAATTGAAAACAATTCCTCATATGCCTTTTGAAGAATATTCTGAAATTTTAAAAGGTTGTATCAAAATGAAACGTGAGCGTGGCATTTTGGAAGCTCGTATGCACACTAATGGTGGCCCTGTTCAATGGAGTGCAGAATTACACCAAGGGTTACACTACTTCTTTGACTGGGCAGGTCGTGACCCAGATAACGAAGTGATTATTTTAGGTGGTATCGGTCCAGATACATTTAAAGGTATTGGTCGTACAGATGAAAATGGCGAATGGCAACCAGCCATTGAATTTGGTTCTTCCCCTGAAATTGCATGGCATATGTATAACTATCAATACTATGATGGTACTAACGATATTGAAGGTCAAATCTTTGATGTGGAAGTACCGACCATCGGTGTTTGGACTGGGGCGACATTCCACTCTGACTTAGTGTTATTTAGTGATATTACGTTAGCTACTGAAGATGCTTGGACAACAGAAATGCACTTCCGTACTAACATGGTACCGGGTGATGGTGTGCAAATCGTATGGCGTGAATTAATGGGTCGTAAACGTTTTGCTTACGCTGAATTAACAGGCGAAATCATCACAGCACGCAAAGCGTTAGCTCTAGGTATGATTAACGAAATTTGTGAAGATACGGAAGCTGCTTATAAACGTGCTTGGGAAATTGCCGATTTAATTATGCAAACAGGTACTCGTGTAACACGTCGTATTACCACTCAAATTTTACGCCAACCTTGGAAAGAAGATATTTCTAAAGAATTGCGTGGTTCATTTGCAACGGAAATGTTCGTTACCGCAACAGAACACAGCCCACACGAAGCAAGTTTCTGGGATCAAGCGAAAGAAGAAGCCGCTCTTGTTCGTGCAGCAGAGAAAAAAGGCAAAGTGGTTCGCCCACGTATTGGTGGTGGCTACGAAGAAGATGAAATTAAATAGTTTTTTCTTAAATTAATAATAACTAAGTTGTAAGGAGATGCTCATTTTTCGTTAGGGTTACAGAGCATCTTCTTTTTTTCCGATTTTCTCAGCTTTTTCTTTGAACAAGGAGAAATGATAATGAATAGTTCAGCTGTTTCCACAAAAGGAAAATTAAATTTTGGTAAACAAGGTTGGCTGGTCGTTATATTACAAGCCTGTATTTTCTGGGTAGTGGCAGGATGTACCACGCATGGATTAAATGTCATATTACCTGGTTTATCAGAAACCTACCATTTAGATTACAATCAATTATTAATGGCAGCCACACCAGCTGCTTGGTTAGCCATTCCAGCCGCCCCATTTTGTTCTTGGTTGATTCAAAAAAAAGGCATTAAGTTTAATTTAATTTTCTGTTTGATAGGATGCATTATCAGTTATGGATTATTAGGGTATTGTAGTAGTATCACCAGTTTTGTCATTTGCTTTGGTTTAGAATCTTTTTTTGCTACAGGATTTGGCTATATTGGTGGTACCGCACTTATCGCAAACTGGTTTGTAAAAAAACAAAGTTTAGCATTAGGATTTTGTACTTTCGGTCAAACATTTTCCTCCGCTTTTTTTGTGCCTGTATTAGCTTGGTCTTTTGCAACATTCACTTTTCAAAATGGTTTTTGGTTGATGTCTGTGCTGATGGCAATCATTTTATTTGTGGTGATTTTCTTTGTAGCAAATCGCCCCGAAGATGTGGGTTTATTACCTGATAATGAAGATTCGTCACTTATTACTCAAACAATACAACAAGAAAAAGTTTTAGATGAGTATCCCTATTTGAATTTCCGAACATTGTTAAAAATGAAAGATGTTTGGCTGATTGGTGCCGTGAGAGGATTAATTTATATTGTCTTAGTTGGCGTAACCGCACAGATTATTCCCCGTTTAGTGTCTTTGGGATTAGAACTTAATCAAGCTATTACTTACATGTCAGGTGCTGCTTTGTTTGGTACTTTTGGGGCTTATACTTGGGGTTGGCTAAATGATAAATTAGGGATCAAAGTCGCTTTTAGTTTCTACACTATTTGGTGGATTATTGCCATCATATTAAACATTATCCCCGAATCGCAAACAGCGTTATTAGTTTCACTTGGGATGATTGGTTTAGCATTACCCGGGGCGACCAATTATTGTACCGCATTTACTTCTGCCAAGTTTCCACGTTCAGCCTATGCTAAGGCAATGGGGATAGCCCATCCAATTGAGTCAGTTCTTCGTTGTTGTGCTTTTTCTATTGTGGCATTTGGTTTAGCTTATTTGGGTGGTTATACCGGCGCTTATTTATTACTTATCGCTATTGGTGTGATCACTATTATCTTGATTTGGCTAACAAATTTAACGCCTCTCGGTCCCGTTCAATCAAACCGAAAGTAAGGATATATTTATGAGATTACGAAATAAAATCGCTATTCACTTTAGCAAACGTATTATATTGTAGGAGAAAAAAAATGAAAGACGTAGTTATTGTTTCCGCTGCAAGAACACCGATTGGCAGTTTTGGTGGTTGTTTTAAAGATGTTAGTGCGGTGGAATTAGGTAAAATTGCAGTTCAAGAGGCCATTCAGCGAGCTGGCATTAATCCTCAAGAAATTGATGAAGTTATTTTTGGGAATGTGCTGTCTGCTGGCTTAGGGCAAAATGTGGCAAGACAAGTGGCTATTAATGCGGATATTCCCGAGCAAGTGCCTTCCTTTACGGTGAGTAAAGTTTGTGGTTCAGGATTAAAGTCGGTTATTCTTGGGGCACAATCTATTATATGTGGCGATGCCGATGTGGTGGTTGTCGGTGGTACGGAAAGCATGAGTAATGCGGCTTACGTCTTACCGTCTGCTCGCTGGGGAGCCAGAATGGGAGAGGCTAAACTGATTGATACAATGATTAAAGATGGTTTAGTAGATGCGTTTTCTAGTGTTCATATGGGGATTACGGCAGAAAATTTAGCTGAACAATTTAATCTTAGCCGTGAAGAATTAGATCAATTTGCATTATCTAGCCAATTAAAAGCGGAACAGGCTCAAAAATCAGGTAAATTTAAAGACGAAATTGTGCCAGTAGAAGTGAAAAGTAAAAAATCTTCGGTCTTAGTTAGTGAAGATGAACATCCTCGGCATGGTTCAACCCTTGAGGGGTTAGCAAAACTAAGACCGGCTTTTAAACCTGATGGTGTGGTAACAGCAGGTAATGCTTCTGGTATTAATGATGGAGCCGCCGCATTAATTCTAATGAGTAAAGAAAAAGCACAATCTTTAGGTTTAAAACCATTGGCAGAGCTTAAATCTTGGGCAAGTGCAGGCGTGGATCCACAACGTATGGGCTATGGACCGGTACCATCAACTCGTAGAGCATTGGAAAAAGCTCAGTTAGCTATTTCAGATCTTGATGTGATTGAAGCCAATGAAGCATTCGCGGCTCAGGCGTTAACTGTGGTTAAAGAATTAGGGTTAGATCCAGATAAAACCAATGTTAATGGTGGGGCAATTGCATTAGGACATCCAATTGGTGCATCAGGAGCCAGAATTTTGGTGTCTTTGCTGTATGAAATGCAAAAACAACAGGCAAAAAATGGGTTGGCAACGCTCTGTGTGGGTGGTGGTCAAGGCGTTTCTGTGGTGTTAAGTGCGGTGTAAATTTAAGGTATTTTGCCTACAAAATTTTTTGTAGGCATTTTTATTTTAGGGGGAAAAATGAGCTCAAAAGAATTACAAACCTTATTCAACAATAAAAATGATAATGAAAAATACGATCTTGTCTTAAAACGAATGATCAAACAGGACAATTTATGGTTTTTAGATAAAGAAGGGGAGTTAGTTTTTTACACTAATGAAGAAAGGAAAAATTTTGTCCCTTTATGGTCAGATGAAGAATTAGCTCTATCTAATCCACCTACAAATAGCAACATTAAGGCTGTAGAAATGGACGTGGAAACATTTTTATTGCAATTTACCGTCTTTTTATTTAATAGCCAAACACAATTGGTCATTTCTCCAACACCAAATGATGAACAGATGATTATACAAAACGCCTTGGCGTTTGCTCGTGATTTAATTGAAGTTATTCGGGTAGAGCAAAGCGAAGAAAAAGCCTTATATTATTTAGGTGAATTAAAGAAAATTATAAAAATGTAAGCCCAAGTACCACAAAGTGCGGTAAAATTTTTGAGAATTTCTACCGCACTTTGCTCACAAAATATCAGATGAATTTGTAAACTTAAATATTGTTTTTTAGCACCTGAATAAATCTTTCCAAATTTGGATTTAAATTATCTTTATTCCAGATTAATTCTAAAATATGAAAACAGTTATCTTGAATCAAGACACCAACCGTATTATGGGTTAACAAATGTAAACGATGTTGAGGAACTAGAAATACTGCCATTTGATTAAGTTCTATTTCAAATAAACAAGTGTTGAAATTGGGATATTCTTTTTGCAAGGTAAAATCAATATGATTTTTGATAAAAAAATTCGTGCTAAAATTTTCAGCGTAAGAATGTATTTTGGGGTTTGTCCGAATAATGGGGTAGTTGGCGATTTCTTTTAAAGATGTAAATTGTTGTTTAGCAATAGGGTGAACGCAATTTACAACGGCATAAAGCGGATCTTTTTGTAACGCTAACGTGTGGAGATCATCAAATGTATCAACGACATTAGGACGGAGAATTAAACCAAAATCATATTCATTCGCTCGAATAAGATCAACAATTTTACCCAGTTCGGTTTCTTGATAATCCACATTAATGGAATGATATTTTTCCCTAAATTCATCAATGGTTTTAACCAAAATATTGTTAAAGGCATCACCTAAGTAAGCAATAGACAGATGTTTTTTGGCTCTTTCAGTAAAATGATCAATCACTGAAACGGAATGATCAACTTGTTTCAGAATTTTCATCACTTCTTGTTGTATCAATTTTCCCATGGTTGTCAGCCTTACATGACGCGTGCTTCGGCGAAATAATGTACCTCCAACATATTCTTCAAATTCTCGAATATGCCGACTTAATACAGGCTGTGGAATATCTAATTTTTTAGCTGCCTGCGTAAAGTTTAAACTCTCTGTCAATACAATAAATTCTCTTAATAAGGCGATTTTTATTTCATTGAATGAATTGTCTAAATTGTCCATTGCCATAATCACTCTCCTGAAAAGTACAGAATATAACAAATTATATGAAAAATGAATAAATCAAAGCAAATAAAGAATTTCTACTCTATGCTTAGTTTTGCTATTTTTCTCATCAGTAACAGCCAATCAAATCAATAAATTAGGAGAAAATGATGAAACTACAAAATAAAATCGCCATTGTTACTGGAGCGAGTTCTGGCATTGGAGAAGAAACAGCAAAACTCTTTGCTAAAGAGGGAGCTACGGTCATTCTCACGGCTCGTCGTTTAGCTGAATTAGAACGAGTTGCTAATGAAATTAAACAAACTGTACCCCAAGCAAACCTAAAAATTATTCAGGCGGATATTACCATTGAAGATGATTGCAAACGTATTGTTGAAGAAACCGTGAACGATTTTCATCATATAGATATTCTCGTTAATAATGCAGGTATTGCGGATAAACATATGCCTATTACCAAATGTTCTACGGAATGGTGGAATGAAGTCGTTTTAGTTGATCAAACGTCTGTTTTTTATATTACGAAAGCGGCTTTAAATCACATGAAACAAGGCTCAATTGTAAATATTTCTTCTATTGGTGGTGTTTTTGGATCCGCTGGAATTTCCTATTCTGCAGCGAAAAGTGCCATGTTGGGTATGACAAAAAATATTGCTATGCAATTTGCAGGCAAGGGAATCCGATGTAATGCCATTTGCCCTGGTCCCACACCAACACCATTAAATACACCAGAAAAATTAGCGACTTTTGATGAGTTTGCTCAGCAATGTGCTAAACATATGAATATGGGTATACCACATACACCAGCAATACAACAAGCACAAGCTATTTTATTTTTTGCATCAGATGATTCTGATGGCATAACAGGTCAAGTGCTGGTGGTTGATAATGGGATTACTTTGTAAAGATCATAGTCTCATTATGTGATATTGACATAACAATAACTTAAAAAAGAATTTCTATGACTTTCTGTTGAATGTTAAATTCCAATCATAAAACAATCCTAATGCTTAAACATTTTTAATGAGGTATTTATTATGGCAAATAAAGTAGTATTAACAGCAGCACTAACTGGTGCGGTCACCCCAAAAGAAATTGCTCCATATATTCCAATCACACCAGCAGAAATTGCGGAAGATGCGTATAAATGTTGGAAAGCGGGGGCATCTGTTGTACATCTTCATATGCGTGATGATGAAGGTCTAGGCACAATGGATAAATATAAATTTAAAGAAACTATTGATCGTATTCGTGATAAATGCGATGTGGTGATTAATGTAACGACCGCCGGCGATCATCGAGCAACAGATGATCAGCGTATGGAACATTTAGCATTTGTTCAACCTGAAATAGCTTCATTTGATGCGGGTTCATTTAACTGGATGCCTGGTGGTGTATTCGTTAATTCACCACAATTTTTATCTAAATTAGGTTCAACCATGTTGGAACTTGGTATCAAACCTGAAATTGAGATTTTTGATAGTGGTATGATCCATGCTTGTAAATACTATTTAGAAAAAGGTCATCTTGCTGCCCCAATGCATTTTCAATTAGTCTTAGGTGTGCTTGGTGGGGCAATGGCAACCGTAGAAGATTTAGTCTATCTCAAAAGTTTATTACCAAAAGATTCAACTTGGAGTGCCTTTGGTATTGGACGGGCTCATTTACCGATTTTAATGAGTACATTGGCAATGGGCGGTAATATTCGTGTAGGTTTAGAAGATAACGTCTATTACAAAAAAGGTGTTCATGCAACGAATGTGTCCCTTGTTGAACGTGCTATTCGTATTATTAATGAAGCGGATAAAGCTGTTGCGACACCTGATGAAGCTCGTGAACTTTTAGGGTTGAAAAAAGATAAATTAGATTTTTAAACTAAGAGGTGGGAGTATGGCACGCAATAGTTTTAAAACTTCTTTATTTGTTATGGCATTAATGACAAGTTTTGGTGTTAATGCTCAAGAGGGTGTATCACCATTACAACCCGGAACTACAACGGGTAATCCTGCGGGTGCTTTACCTCCACCAGGTGTCTATTTTGGTTATGATGTGGACTATGAATGGGGTAAATTACATTCACAAAATGTTCATATTAAAGCCCGTAACGTGAGTATGGTAGCCTCATTAGTATGGTCAACCCCCTATAAAGTGTTGGGTGCTAATTATGCAATGGGTATTGCTCAACCCTATAAATTTGCACATACCACGTTAAATACACCAGTAGGTGAAAGCAAATATTCTAATAATGGTTTAATGAGTACAACTATTATGCCGTTATTGCTTTCTTGGGATTTGGGAGAAGGATTTCATTTAGGCACTGGAGCTGCATTTGTATTTAAAAATGGTAAACATGCCACAGAATGTACTGGTGGAGATTGTAGCAATACACCGAAGAATTTAGCCAATCGCTATTATACTATTCAACCTAATCTTGCTTTAACTTATTTTAAAGATAACTGGACATTCACAGTTAATAATATCTTCGACTTCAATTCTAAAAATAAGAAAACAGATTATCGCTCGGGTAATACCTATTATTTAGATTTAACTGCGGTCAAACGTATTGAGAAATGGACAGTAGGAGCTATTGCGAATTGGACAAAACAATTTACCGACGATAAAAAATCAGGTGTTGTAGTTCAGGGGCTTCATTCGGAGGGAAGTCGAATTGAACACGTTATGTTAGGTCCAATGGCAGGTTATGATTTTGGCGCATTTTCCATTAATGCAAGATTCTTAGTATCCGTTCATTCTAAAAATGATCCTAAAATGCGGTTTTTCCATGTAGGTGTATCTGTTCCCCTATAGAAATAACATATTGTAATAAATAGATAAATTAGGAATTTTTATATGATAAAAAATAAAATCTATTCAAAAGCAGAAATTGCGGAAAAGTTCTACGATGGTATGAAATTAATGGCAGGTATTTTTGCTTGTAAAGGTTGTGCCGATAAATTAGTAGATATTATTGTCGAAAAAGGCTACAAAAATATTGAACTCATTGCCAATGATGCAGGTGATCCCGGAATTGGTTTGGGGAAACTTTATGATGCACATTTAGTCTCTGTGGCAAATCATTCACATATTGGTATGAATCCCTATGTGACAGAATTAGTTAACCAAGGAATTGTAAAAGTAAACTTAATTCCACAGGGTACTCTGGCTGAAAAAATTCGTGCTGGTGGCTCAGGTTTAGGCGGTGTATTAACAAAAACAGGCTTAGGTACGATTGCACAAGAAGGCCGTGAAATAATTAATGTGGATGGTCAGGATTATATTTTTGAAAAACCATTCCGCGCTGAAATCGCAATTGTTCGTGCAGCTAAAGCAGACAAAATGGGAAACCTAGTTTACAAAGGAGCAGCTCGCAATTTTAATCCTTTAGTCGCAATGGCAGCTGATTTAGTTATTGTTCAAGCGGATGAAATAGTTGAAATTGGAGAAATCGATCCTGAAACAGTCATTACCCCGGGTGTATTTGTTGATATGATTTTGAGTAATGAGGAGGAATAAATTATGGCAGATTCAAAAATACTTATTGCACAAAAAATTGCTAGTTTTTTTAAAGCAGGTGATGTTGTTAATTTGGGGATTGGTATTCCTGGATTAGTTAGGGAATATATTGTTGATGGTGTCCAGCTTCACGCTGAGAATGGTTTGCTTGGTTATGGTGGATCACCAAAACCGGGCGAGGAAGAACCTAACTATGTGAATGCGGGTGGGCAAATCGTGACTTTATTGCCCGGAGCTTCGGTATCAGATAGCGCTGGGGCGTTTGCTCTAGTACGGAGTGGGAAATTAACCGCCGTTGTGTTAGGCGCATTACAGGTAGATAGTGAAGGGAGCATTGCTAACTGGAGTATCCCCGGTGGTCGTATTATGGGGATGGGCGGTGCAATGGATTTAGTATCAGGTGCAAAACAAGTCATTGTTGCGATGGAACATAATGCCAAAAACGGTACAAGTAAAATTTTAGATGTATGTACTTGGCCATTAACCGGTTATAAAGTAGTGGACATCATTGTGACAGAACTTGGTGTCTTTGATGTGACACCGGAAGGTTTGATGGTTCGTGAATTATTTGAAGGCGTAACCAAAGAAGATGTCATCAAACGTACTGAAGCAAAATTAATTTTTAAAGCATAATTAATAGGGGAAAATAAAATGCGTGAAGCAGTCATTGTATCAGCAATAAGAACACCTGTCGGCCGTTGTAGAGGAGCATTAGCACCTGTTAAAGCATGGGAACTTGGCGCCTTAACCGTTAAAGAAGCCGTTAAACGTTCTGGCATTGATCCAAATGAAATTGATGAAATTATTTTTGGTAACTTATTAAATACAGATTGTGTAAATATGGCTCGCGTAGTAGGACTAGCGGCTGGATTACCGATTACAGTCCCCGGAATTACCTTAAATCGTCAATGTGCCTCTGGAATTAATGCGATTGCTTATGCAGCGGCATTAATTCAAGCCGGTTATGGAGATGTCATGGTGGCCGGTGGAGTGGAAAGTGATTCAACCCGTTGTTATATTATGGATAAACCAACTGATGGTTATCAAGTACGCCCGCCATCTTGGACAATCCCAATGTCAGCGCCCAAAGAAGTTGATGTCCCCATGGGAATAACAGCTGAAAATTTAGCTAAAAAATATGGCTTAACTCGCCAAGAATGTGATGAGTTTGCAGTAGAAAGTCATCGTAAAGCCGCAATTGCTTGGGATAACGGTTATTTTAATGAGCAAATCGTACCTGTTACGGTCAAAACTCGTAAGAGCGACATGATTTTCAGTAAAGATGAGCCATTACGGATAGATTGCAATTTAGCATCTTTAGCAAAACTTCCACCAGCTTTTATTAAAGATGGGATTGTTACAGCTGGTAATAGTTCTCCTATGAGTGATGGTTCCGGTGCAGTGGTTGTAATGGAACGTAAAAAAGCAGAAACTTTAGGCTTAAAAATCTGGGCCAAAGTATCTAGCTTTGCAGCTGTAGGCGTTGATCCTTCTATTATGGGTATCGGTCCTGTTTATGCAACACAAAAATTGTTGAAAAATTTAGGTATGTCTCTTAATGATATTGATCTTATTGAAATGAATGAGGCTTTTGCAGCTCAGTCTATTGCCTGTATTAAAGAGCTTAATATGGATATTAATAAACTCAATGTCAATGGTGGAGCGTTAGCCTTAGGACATCCATTAGCAGGCACTGGTGGTATTTTAGCCACCAAATTAGTTTATGAATTAGAACGTCAGAATTTAGGTACCGGTTTAATTACATTCTGTGCTGGTGGTGGACAAGGGTTTTCTGCATTACTTGAACGTGTTTAAGTTTTTAATAAAAAATTGAGTTCCCTTACAGAACTCAATTTTTATTATCTCATTATGCTACCATCTTCGGCTGTTTAAATACCGTTACTTCCGGTGGTGTTCCGGTAAATTTTTCTACTTGCACAATACAAGTATTCGGTGAATTACCTTGAGCCAGTTTGGATGTACCTTCATCTCGAGTCAATACATTCGGACAACCATTTTTGCATAATGGTTTGTCGGATTTTCCCAAATCTAACGGATCATACCAAGCCCCTTCATGTAAGGCTAATGTCCCTTTAATTACGCCATCAGTCACTACCGCTCCAGCTAACACTTGTCCACGTGGGCTTTCAATTCGTACAATGTCACCATCCACAATACCACGTACTTTCGCATCATCAGGATGAATTAACACTGGTTCACGATCATTTACTGTATATTTTTGACGTAAGGATGTGTGAGCTAATTGACTGTGTAAACGATAATATGGATGTGGTGTCACCAATGCTAATGGGTATTGTTCAGTCACATTACCAGCAAATTCTTCTGGCTCAAACCAATAAGGATGCCCTTTGCAATCGTCGTAATTCATTTTAGCAATCACATCAGAAAAAATCTCAATTTTACCTGATGGTGTACCCAACGGATTGAGCAATGGATCCTGACGGAATGGCTCATAACGTACCCATTTTTTCGCTTTTTCACTCACAGGGAATGTAATAGGCTGATTTTCTTCCCAAAATTTTTCGAATCTAGGCATGACAACGCGGTTTTGTCGAGCTGCCGTAAAAGCATCCATATAGAACGACTTCAACCAAGCCATTTCAGATTTTCCTTCAGTAAATTTTTCTTCTACCCCTGCTCTTTTGGCTAATTCGTGGAAAATATCATAATCACTTTTCGCTTCAAATTGTGGTTCAACCACCTGTTTCATTGGATAAATATGTAAAGAAGAATAATCACCGCTCATGGTTAAATCATTACGTTCATAGCTTGTCGTCACAGGTAATACAATATCAGCCATACGAGCAGTTGGTGTCCAATTAATTTCATTCACAATAATAGTTTCTGGTTTTTGCCATGCTTTCACCATTAAATTAGTATCTTGATGATGTACTAATGGATTCCCTCCTGTCCAATAAATTAATTTAATATCAGGGTAAGTAATTTCAGTGCCATTATATTGAATAGTTTTACCTGGATTGAGTAAAGCATCTGATATTCTCGCTAATGGAAAACTAATACTTGCAGCTTTGGTTAACCAAGATTGCCCAGTATTCGAGCTGTTTTCTTCTAACGTCCCAGAAATAGAACTTAAATTTCCTCCTGTGGCAGTGGGTACCCCGCCATTGGAATAATGGTAACTTAAACCAAAACCGCCTCCCGCTAATCCAATTTGACCGAGCATAGCCGCTAGAGTTACTAACATCCAATGGGTTTGCTCTCCATGACGTTGACGCTGCATCCCCCATCCTGCCATTAACATTGTACGTTTTGAACTAAAATCTTGTGCGAGTTGTTTAATAACTTCTGATGGGATACCTGTAATGTTGGCTGCCCACTCTGCATTTTTAGGTTGTCCATCCGTTTTACCTAATAGATATGGTTCAAATTTATCATAACCTTTAGTATATTTTTTAAGAAAGGCAAGATCATGTTTTTGTGTTTCAACCAATGTATAAGCAATACCGAGCATTAATGGCACATCAGTGGCAGTATTGATTGGAATCCATTCTGCACCTAAATAATCACAACTTTCACTACGTACAGGATCAATACAAATAATACGCTTACCTGTCTGTTTAAATTTTTGGAAATATTCAATCCCTTTTTGATCGGTGGATGTCCAAGCAATTCGCATCGTACTAATTGGATTAGCGGACCAAAGTACGATAATATCGGTACTTTCTAAGATAGTTTCCCACGAAGTTTGTTGTTCATAAACCTCAATGGTACCTAACACGTGGGGCATAATGACTTGAGCTGCCCCAGTGGAATAGTCTCCTTTATGACCAACAAACCCACCTGTTGCATTTAAATAACGGTGTAATAGCGTACGGCTTGAGTGCAATGAACCCGAGCTTTTCCAACCATAAGACCCGCCGAAAATATTTTCAGCGCCTCCTTCTGTTCGCACGCGTTTCATTTCACTCGCCACTAAATCAAAGGCTTGCTCCCAAGAAACACGTACCCATTCATCGTGACCACGTAAGCTAGTATCTTTGTTGCCATCTAAATAACCTTTGCGTACCATCGGATATTTTACTCTGGTTTCGCTATAAAGCTGATCCGGCACAACGGATTGCAATTCATTAACCAAGGCAGGTTCAATAGCGGGTCCTGATTTTACCGCTTTACCATTTTCTACCACGACTCCTAGTGGTCCCCAATGAGCGGCGGTAACAATGGTTTTACTCTCTGTCACAGCATGAGCCTTACCGCTAAAAATAGCATTAACCGTACCACCACTTAAGATAGTTGCGCCAGCCATGCTCAATGAAGAATTTTTCAGGAAATTACGGCGATCGTTATCAATTTTGTGTTGTTTTTTCATCATTTTCACCTTATTTTTCGCTTTTATCTTTAGCATTACGTTGTAAATAAATAGTAACGGCTCGCACATCGTTTTCGGTCATAGAAGTACGATCTTTCATAGAGTTAACGACACCAATCCATTGATTAGCCGTATAATGCTCCGCACCAATAGCCGCGTGACATGTACTACAATGGGTTTGATTTAAGTTATTACCAAACGCATTTAAAGAATTACTATCTGATGTCACCGCACTTTTGGCTACATTTACCACTAAACTCACTTCTTTCCATTCAGAATCCGTCACCTCATCATGTACGCTTTTAACTACTTGCACTTTTTCTTTCGCTTCATCACTTAATACTGCCACATTAATACGTTTACCCAACTCCATATAGATTAAACTTTCAGCACCTGCCTGTTGCCAACCTTTCACTGTTGCAATTAACTGCTCACCTTGTTCTTGCCAATCATTGAGCTCTGCATAAGGCATTAAACGAATTTCTTCGCCTGAAACCAGCGTAGCATTGGTTAGTGTTAATGCATAAAGTGTTTTATCTGCTACATTAAATTGTCCAGCATGTTTGGTTAATTCCCCTAAAGCGGCTCCATTATCAACAGGCATTTCAGGCATAAAATGTGCAATCCCCTTATGGCAATCAATACAGGTCTGATTATTTTGTTGAGCTTGCAAGTACATTTTTTGGGCGTCTTCTTTTTGTTCAGAAAACTCCATTGCATCAAAGCTATGGCAACTACGACAAGTGGCAGAATCATTGGATTTTAAATCATCCCATACTTTTTGGGCCAATTCTAAACGATGGGTTTCATAGGCTTCTTTATCCGGCAATTTATTAGTAATGGTGTACCATACATCTTTTAACGCAATAAATTTGGCTTTGACATAATCTAATCCATCATGCGGAACATGGCAGTCAGAACACTCTGCGCGAATCCCTTTACTATTCATAAAATGCACCGAGCCTTCCCATTCTGCTTTTGGATGCTCCATTGAGTGACAACTCACACAAAATTCCGTTGAGCTGGTAGCTTTCATAATGGATTGCACGCCAAACAGAGCTACCGCTCCTACAATCATTAACCCAATTGCGGTTAACCAAGCTACTTTTTTCTTTTTCTGTCCTTGTGACATAGTTCACCCCCATATTTAGTTATATAAAAAATATTATAACGAAACCACATTAATTGTAAGGTTATTATATTAACCTTAATTATTGATGGCAAAAGGGATGTTTAGTAAAGAAGAATAAAAGAAAGAATTGATGATCCAAATCAATAAAAATAACGATTGCGTTATAAACATCAAGAAATAGCGAAATCTTATGCTATTTTAATAATGAAAAGAAATAAAAACACATCGCACTTTAACGCAAAAGTGCGATGTGTTTGCTTGCTATGACATTTTCAAAATCCTTTGCAAAAATCTCGCCGTATGCGATTTTTTATCTTTCATCACTTGTTCTGGCGTGCCTTTGGCGATAATTTCACCGCCTCCATTACCACCTTCAGGTCCGAGATCAACGATCCAGTCAGCAGTTTTGATAACATCTAAATTATGCTCAATCACCACAATGGTATTGCCTTGATCACGTAAGCGGTGCAATACTTCGAGTAATTGTTTAATATCCGCAAAATGTAAACCCGTAGTGGGTTCATCTAGAATATACAAGGTTTTCCCTGTATCTCGCTTAGACAATTCTGTGGCTAACTTCACTCGTTGAGCTTCGCCACCAGATAGTGTGGTAGAAGATTGCCCTAAACGAATATAAGACAAACCTACATCCATAAGAGTTTGCAATTTACGGGCAATTACAGGGATGGCATCAAAAAATTCGCGGGCTTCTTCCACTGTCATATCCAGCACTTGATGAATAGTTTTACCTTTGTAGCGGATTTCGAGTGTTTCACGGTTGTAGCGTTTGCCTTTGCAGTGGTCGCACGGCACATATACATCAGGCAAGAAATGCATTTCTACTTTTAATACGCCATCGCCTTGACAGGCTTCACAACGCCCACCACGCACATTAAAGCTGAAACGACCCACGTTATAACCCCTTGCTCGGGATTCTGGCACACCGGCAAATAGTTCACGAATGGGGGTAAATAAACCGGTATAAGTCGCTGGATTGGAACGCGGAGTACGTCCAATTGGGCTTTGGTTAATGTCGATCACTTTGTCGAAATGTTGCAAGCCATCAATGGATTCATAAGGCGCGAAGTTAATATTATCTGCACGGTTTAATGCATTTTGTGCTAACGGGAATAAGGTATCATTAATTAAAGTGGATTTACCTGAGCCTGACACCCCCGTAATACAAGTAAACAAGCCCACCGGAATTTCTAAATTTACTGATTTCAGATTATTTCCTGTGGCACCGTTTAAGCGTAAAATTTTGCTCGGATCAAGTGCGGTGCGTTTTTCCGGAATTTTGATAGTTTCGACCCCTGACAAATATTTGCCTGTAATGGAATGGGGATTTGCCATAATTTCTTGAGCGGTACCTTGTGCAATGATTTCACCACCATGAACCCCTGCCCCCGGTCCAATATCAATGATATGATCTGCCGCTCGAATAGCATCTTCATCATGTTCCACTACGATCACAGTATTGCCAAGATTCCGTAAATGAATCAACGTGTTAAGCAAACGTTCATTATCTCGTTGGTGCAACCCAATGGACGGTTCATCTAACACATACATCACACCCACTAAACCAGCACCAATTTGGCTGGCTAAACGAATCCGTTGTGCTTCGCCACCAGAAAGTGTTTCTGCCGAACGAGAAAGGGAAAGATAGTTTAAGCCTACATTGACTAAGAAAGAAAGGCGTTCTTTAATTTCTTTCAAAATTTTTTCCGCAATTTTAGCTTTTTGTCCAACTAATGTCAGTTTCTCAAAAAACTGTAAAGCTTCGCCAATGCTCATTTCTGATACATCCGGTAAGTTGGTTTGTCCGATATAAACATGGCGAGCTTCTGGTCGTAAACGTGAGCCACAACAATCTACACAAGGACGAGTACTAATATTTTTGGCTAATTCTTCACGTACAGACATTGATTCCGTTTCTTTATAACGGCGCGCCATATTATTTAAAATTCCTTCAAAAGGATGACGACGGATAACTTTATCGCCCCGATCATTTAAATAACTAAACTCAATTTCTTCTTTACCCGAACCATGCAGCACAATATCGTGAATTTTCTTCGGTAGTTTTTCAAATGGGGTTTCTACATCAAAATCATAATGTCTGGCTAAAGACGTTAACATTTGATAATAATAGAAATTACGCCGATCCCAACCTTTAATAGCCCCACCGGCTAAAGAAATAGACGGATTTTGCACGACGCGTTTTTCATCAAAAAATTGTTGTACGCCTAAACCATCACAAGTGGGACAAGCCCCAGCCGGATTATTAAAAGAAAATAACCGAGGTTCTAATTCTGGCACGGAATAACCACAATGGGAACAAGCAAAATTCGCAGAAAAAACCCATTCTTCGGCTTTTTCATCTTCCATATTGGCGACAATAGCGGTACCGCCTGATAACTCGAGTGTCGTTTCAAAGGATTCTGCTAATCTGGTGGCTAAATCCGGTCGGACTTTAAAACGATCAACCACCACTTCAATGGAGTGTTTTTTTTGCAATTCTAATGTCGGAGGATCGGATAAATCACAAATTTCACCGTCAATTCTAGCTCGAATATAACCTTGAGCAGCAATGTGTTGTAAAATCTTCACATGCTCACCTTTGCGAGCTTTCACTACTGGGGCAAGCAACATCATTTTGCTATTTTCAGGCAAACTCAATACCTTATCTACCATTTGTGAAATAGTTTGAGCCGCCAATGGTTCGTTATGCGTTGGACAACGTGGTTCGCCCACTCGAGCAAACAGCAAGCGTAAATAATCGTGGATTTCCGTTACCGTTCCTACCGTTGAACGAGGATTGTGCGATGTCGATTTCTGTTCAATGGAAATTGCGGGTGAAAGCCCTTCAATGCTGTCCACATCTGGTTTCTCCATTAAGGAAAGAAACTGCCGAGCATACGCCGACAAACTTTCTACATAGCGACGTTGCCCCTCTGCATAGAGTGTATCAAAAGCTAAAGATGATTTTCCCGACCCCGATAATCCGGTAATAACGATTAATTTATCACGTGGAATGGTTAAGTTAATATTTTTTAAATTATGGGTTCTTGCCCCTCGAATGTCTATTTGATCCATTGTCTGCCCCATAGCAGTACGAAAAAAGTAAAATTTTGGAAAGCATATCACATATTTTAATCTCTGTTAAAATAACCAGTAAAAAATATGGATTTTTTTTTTATTTTAGGGCAGAATATTATTTAAATTAACCATTAATCGAGGAAATTATGGCAGGAGTTAATAAAGTCATTATCGTTGGTCGCTTAGGTAACGACCCGGAAATTCGTACCATGCCAAACGGCGATGCAGTCGCCAATATTAGTGTTGCGACGAGTGAAAGTTGGAATGATAAAAATACTGGTGAACGGCGTGAAATCACTGAATGGCATCGCATTGTGTTCTATCGTCGTCAAGCGGAAGTGGTGGGTGAATACTTACGCAAAGGTTCACAAGTTTATGTCGAAGGTCGTTTACGTACCCGGAAATGGCAAGATCAGAGCGGACAAGATCGTTACACCACTGAAATTCAAGGCGATGTCATGCAAATGTTAGACAGTCGCAATACAAACCAAGGTGGATTTAACCAAGATAACGGTGGCTTTGCCGGCAACGGTAATTTTGCTGGGCAACAATCTGGTAGTTATTCACGCTCAACATCTGTACCTCGTCAACCTCAGCAAACACAAAAAGTAGCGCCCGTAAATGAACCTCCTTTAGACAATTTTGATGATGATATCCCGTTTTAAACAATAATCAATTTACGAAGAAACGCTGGTTTATTCTAGCGTTTCTTTTTATTTTAATTAACATAAATATATGAACACATTAGTTAACTTACTCAAATCTGATCACGTCATTGCTTATCCTACCGAAGCCGTATTCGGTTTAGGTTGTAATCCGCTAAGCCAAACTGCGGTGGAAAAATTATTAATTTTAAAACAACGCTCGGTGGAAAAAGGGTTGATTTTAGTGGCACCAGATATAAATTTTTTGTTACCATTTATTGACACAAAAAATTTCACGTCACAGAACTGGGAGAGATTACAAAGGCAATATGATCACCCAACCACTTGGGTGGTACCCGTTCGCACGGATGTACCACAATTTTTGACTGGAAAATTTAATAACATTGCGGTTCGTTTGTGCCGCCATCCAGCAGTGGAGCAATTATGTTATGCCGCTGGTTTTGCCTTAACCTCAACCAGTGCTAATTTGACTGGCTTACCGCCCTGTAAAACAGCAGCAGACGTGCGGTCACAATTTGGTGAAAATTTCCCTGTGTTAGATATGCCAGTAGGCAATGCAACAAATCCATCAGAAATTCGGGATTTATTTACTAATCAATTATTTAGACAAGGATAACAAATGGATAAATATGCGGTGTGGGGCAATCCAATAGCCCAAAGTAAATCTCCTCAGATTCATCAGTTTTTTGCTCAACAAACTAGGCAGAAAATGGAATATGTGGCAATATTAGGGGATGAAGTTCATTTTGAATCCCAACTTCTGGCATTTTTTGCAGCGGGGGCAAAAGGATGTAATATTACAGCCCCTTTTAAACAACGTGCTTATCAACTTGCACAAGTGTATAGCAAACGAGCATTAACCGCAGGTGCCTGTAACACATTGAAAAAATTAGATAATGGTGAACTCTATGCAGACAATACAGATGGTGCTGGGTTAGTCAGTGATTTACAACGTTTAGATTGGTTAAAACCCAATCAGTCTATCTTAATTTTAGGGGCGGGTGGGGCAACGCAAGGCGTATTATTACCTTTATTACAAGCTCGACAAAATATTACGATTGCTAACCGCACTTTAGCCAAAGCACAAGATTTAGCGGATAAATTCGCACAATATGGTAAAGTAAGTGCGGTGCAATTAAACGACATTCCCGCGCATCAATTTAATTTAGTGATTAATGCGACATCTTTAGGATTACAAGGGCAAACCGCTCCGATTAATCAAGACATTCTGAAATTAGCTCATGCCGTTTATGATATGCAGTATGCTAAACAATGTGACACGCCATTTATAGCTTGGGCAAAATCTCTTGGCGTACAGAATCTCAGTGACGGTTTTGGTATGTTGGTAGGACAAGCCGCTCATTCTTTTGCGTTATGGCGTGGTGTTATGCCAGACGTTACTTCCCTAATAATACAAGAGATAATCTAATGGAATATATACAAACTTTATTTTTAGATCTGGTCAGCTCATCACATTTTATTATTTTAATGAAATTATGCGTTGCCATGTGTCTAGGTGGCATCATTGGTTTAGAACGTGAATTAAAACGTAAACCTGTCGGGGTAAAAACCTGTGTCATTATTTCTATTACGACCAGTATTTTAACCATTGTTTCCATTCAATCGGCAGAATATTATGCGGAAGCCTCACAAAATATCCGTACCGATCCGATGCGATTAGCCGCACAAGTAATTAGTGGCATAGGTTTTCTTGGTGCGGGTGTTATTTTACGTAAAAGCAATGATGCCATTTCAGGCTTAACCACCGCTGCGATTATTTGGGCCGCAGCGGGAATCGGTATTGCATCAGGGGCTGGCTTTTTCTTTGATGCTATTCTTGCGACCTTGATGATTTTTATTGCCATTCGTTTAAGTCCAATTGTGCAACGTTATGTACAGCGTCACCGTCCTCCAGATATTAAAGCGACTTTAACGGTTCATCTCAATGATATGGCTGGTATTAGTAAAATTAAAACCTTATTTGCACAACAACATTGTGATATTGAGGATATGAATATTAAGGATTTATATCATGGGGAAATTAAGTTGGATTTACGAGCTGATTTAGAAGATAAAGAAATTTTACATCGTCTTTACGGTGAAATTAAATTGATTCCAGAAGTACTTGGGGTTGATTTGGAAAGTAAATAATACAATAAGCTATTTTATAAGGAATTCGTTATGACAACACAACTTATCGCAGAACTTAATCAAATTGTTGGTAAAAACTACGTTATTACCGATCCTGCTAAAAATGAACAATATCGGAGTGGCTATCGTTTCGGTTCGGGTAAAGCTATCGCTGTAGTTCGTCCTGCAACCTTAATTGAATTTTGGCGAGTATTAAAAGTCTGTGTTGCCTCAGATGTTATTGTTATTTCACAAGCCGCTAATACTGGACTCACCGGTGGCTCAACCCCAAGCGGTAATGATTATGATCGTGATATTGTGATTATTAATGCTATGCGAATTGATGGTATTCAACTGATTAACAATGCGCAACAAGTAGTGTGTTTACCCGGTTCGACATTGAACGAACTAGAACTGTTATTAAAACCACATCAACGTGAACCCCATTCGGTGATTGGTTCATCTTGCATTGGTGCTTCTGTCATTGGTGGAATCTGTAATAATTCCGGTGGGGCATTAGTGCAACGAGGTCCAGCTTATACTGAAATGGCAGTTTTTGCTCAATTAGATGAAAAAGGCGAATTGTCTTTACATAACCATTTAGGTATTGATCTTGGTGACAATCCAGAACAAATTTTACAGAATTTACAGGCTGGTAATTATCGTCCTGAACAAATTCAACAAACTGAAAAACGTGGACATGACCATGCCTATTGTCATCATGTTCGTCAAGTGGATGAAGATAGCCCCGCTCGTTTTAATGCTGATCCTAATCGACATTATGAAGCATCTGGGTGCGCTGGTAAATTGGCTATTTTTGCGGTACGGCTTGATACCTTTCCATTAGAAAAAGACACCGCTGTTTTTTATATTGGAACGAATCAAACCGATGTACTTAATAATATTCGTCGTCATATGTTAAGCAATTTTCGACAACTACCTATTTCAGGCGAATATATTCATCGTGATGCCTTTGATGTAGCGGCAAAATATGGCAAAGATACCTTTTGGGTGATTAGAAAATTTGGTACTCATCGACTTCCAGCGTTATTCGCCTTAAAATCAAAAGTGGATCGTTTCGCTAAAAAAATCGGATTACAGGATTTCAGCGATAAATTACTGCAATTTGGATCTAAGTTTATTCCACAGCATTTACCCAAAAGTTTACGTCAATATCGAGACAAATATGAACATCATTTAATTATAAAAATGGGCGGAACAGGGATACAAGAAGCTCGAGATTATTTAACGCATTATTTTAATGATCCAAACCATGGTGGCTATTTTGAATGTGATGCCAATGAAACACAAGCTGCTATGTTACATCGTTTTGCGGTTGCATCTGCCGCCATTCGTTATCGAGCCATTCATGCTGAGGAAGTTGAAGATCTCGTTGCGCTTGATATTGCACTAAGACGGAATGACGATCAGTGGTTTGAAACATTACCTGATGAAATTAACCAGAAAATCAGCCATAAACTCTATTATGGACATTTTATGTGTTATGTATTTCATCAGGATTATATTGTGAAAAAAGGTCATGATTGTCATGCTTTAGAAGAAGAAATGTTAGCAATATTAGATAAACGAGGAGCCAAATATCCGGCTGAACATAATGTTGGACATTTATATGAAGCAAAACCTGAACTACGTAAATTTTATCGCAACCTTGATCCAACGAATAGTTTTAATCCGGGCATAGGGAAAACATCTAAGAAAAAATATTGGGCTTAGCTACCTTTATTTAATATATAAAAAGAGTGCGGTGGAAAACTCACAATTTTTCCACCGCACTCTTTTATCTTTCTATTTCGCTATCTAGGTATAATTGGCTAGAAATTAGCAACCATTTTGTCTATTATGCCCCACTATCTATCTTCACAAGAAAAAAGCTCACTAAAAAGTGAGCTTTTAATTATTAATTATAGATTATTCCGCAGTAGCTTCAGTGACTACTTCTGGGCGATCAACTAGCTCAATGTATGCCATTGGAGCATTATCACCGGCACGGAAACCACATTTTAAAATACGGGTGTAACCACCAGCACGTTGAGCAAAACGTGGACCTAATTCATTAAATAATTTTGCAACAGTTTCAATGCTGCGTGTACGAGCAAAAGCTAAACGGCGATTTGCTACGCTGTCTATTTTTGCTAATGTAATTAACGGTTCAACTACACGGCGTAATTCTTTTGCTTTTGGCACAGTTGTCTTAATGATCTCGTGACCAATTAAAGAACTTGCCATATTACGAAACATCGCTTGGCGATGGCTACTATTACGGTTTAGTTGACGACCACTCTTACGATGGCGCATGATCTTATCCTTCTCAGAAAAATCTTAACCTAATTGACCATTAATCTTCAGCAATACTTGCTGGTGGCCAATTTTCAAGGCGCATACCAAGTGATAGACCACGAGAAGCGAGGACATCCTTAATTTCAGTAAGAGATTTCTTACCCAGATTAGGTGTTTTTAATAACTCCACTTCAGTACGTTGGACTAAATCACCGATATAATGAATTGTTTCTGCTTTCAAACAGTTAGCAGAACGAACTGTCAACTCTAAGTCATCTACAGGACGGAGTAAAATCGGATCAAATTCCGGTTTTTCTTCCTTGACTTCTGGCTGACGAACATCTCGCAAATCAACGAATGCATCAAGCTGTTCCGCTAAAATTGTTGCAGCACGACGAATTGCTTCTTCTGGATCAATAGTGCCGTTTGTTTCTAACTCAATAACTAACTTATCTAAGTCAGTACGCTGTTCAACACGTGCTGCTTCTACATTGTAAGCAATACGATCAACAGGACTATAACAAGCATCTACTAACAGACGACCAATTGGACGTTCTTCATCCTGAGTATGTACACGAGCAGAAGCAGGAACATAACCTCTACCACGTTGTACACGAATACGCATATTAACAGATGCATTTTCATCAGTTAAATGACAAATTACATGATCAGGATTTACGATTTCTACATCACCATCATGGGTAATGTCAGCTGCAACAACAGGGCCAATTCCAGATTTGTTTAGTGTCAGAAATACATCATCTTTATTCTGAACTTTAACCGCTAGGCCTTTTAAGTTTAGAAGCACTTCAAGAATATCTTCTTGAACACCCTCTTTACTACTGTATTCATGCAATACGCCTTCAATTTCTACTTCAGTGACAGCACAACCTGGCATTGAAGATAAAAGAATACGACGCAATGCATTACCTAGAGTATGGCCAAAACCACGCTCTAACGGTTCTAAGATCACTTTAGCATGGGTTGGGCTAATTTGCTCAATATCAACTAAATGTGGCTTTAAAAATTCTGTAACAGAACCCTGCATTTTATCCTCTCTTTGCTTGTAAGCTTAACTATTATTTAGAGTAAAGCTCAACGATCAGATGTTCATTAATGTCTGCTGATAAATCAGAACGTTCAGGAACACGTTTGAACACACCTTCCATTTTTGCAGAATCAACTTCTAACCAAGTTGGTTTTTCTCTTTGTTCTGCTAATTCCAATGATGCTTTGATACGCGCTTGTTTTTTAGATTTCTCACGCACAGCAATCACATCATCAATGGAAACTTGGAAAGATGGGATATTGACAACACGACCGTTGACAACAATCGCTTTGTGGCTCACTAACTGGCGAGCTTCTGCACGAGTGGCAGCAAATCCCATACGATAAACAACGTTATCCAAGCGACCTTCTAATAGGACTAACAAGTTTTCACCCGTATTGCCTTTTAAGCGGTTCGCTTCTTTATAATAATTACGGAATTGACGTTCTAAAATACCGTAGATACGGCGAACTTTTTGTTTTTCACGTAACTGACTACCATAGTCAGATAAACGTGGTTTGCGAGCACCGTGTTGACCAGGTGCTGTATCAATTTTACATTTAGAATCGATAGCACGCACGCCTGATTTAAGAAATAAATCAGTGCCTTCACGACGGCTTAGCTTGAGTTTTGGACCCAAATATCTTGCCATTTTCTTTCTCCAATTATCCTAACGTCAAATTAAACACGACGTTTTTTCGGTGGACGACAACCGTTATGAGGAATCGGAGTCACATCGGTAATATTCGTGATTTTGAATCCTGCTGCATTTAATGCACGGATGGTTGATTCACGACCTGGACCCGGACCTTTAACCATAACTTCCAAGTTCTTTAAGCCAAATTCTTTGACAACTTCAGCACAACGCTCTGCTGCAACCTGTGCGGCGAACGGAGTGGATTTACGAGAACCACGGAAACCTGAACCACCTGCGGTTGCCCATGCAAGAGCATTACCTTGACGGTCAGTAATAGTCACGATTGTATTATTGAAAGAGGCGTGAATGTGAGCTACGCCATCTACAACTTGTTTTTTTACACGTTTACGTGCACGAACTGGTGTTTTAGCCATTAATCTTTACCCCGACTTATTTTTTGATCGGCTTACGTGGACCCTTACGGGTACGCGCATTCGTTTTAGTACGTTGACCACGTACCGGTAAGCCACGACGATGACGTAATCCACGATAACAACCAAGGTCTAATAGACGTTTGATGTTTAGTGTTACTTCACGGCGTAAGTCACCTTCAACGGTAAATTTACCAACTTCGTCACGCAGTTTATCAATCTGCTCTTCAGACAATTCTCTGATCTTAACGCTTTCAGCAATACCTGTAGCGGCACAAATAGCTTGCGCACGGGTTTTACCGATACCATAAATTGCGGTTAAAGCGATTACAGTATGTTTATGATCAGGAATGTTAATGCCTGCAATACGGGCCACTATGCACTCCTATTTTTTTAACTAATTTGATATATTGATCTTGAAAAGCCCGTTTCAGGATACTCAAACAATATACCAAGGACATAAATGAGCTGAGCAGTATACCTGCTCAACTGGTTCTTTGCAAGAAAAAATTATCAATTAACCTTGACGTTGTTTATGTTTCGGGTCGGTACATAATACACGCACCACACCTTCACGTCTTACAATTTTACAGTTACGACAAATTCTCTTTACGGAAGCACGAACTTTCATTGCTTATCCTTTCTTTATAAAATGGACAAATTATTGTCCAAAACCTTTAAGGTTTGCCTTTTTCAACGCAGATTCATATTTGGTTGACATTAAATGACTTTGAATCTGCACGATGAAATCCATAATTACCACTACAACGATGAGCAAAGATGTACCACCAAAATAGAATTGTACATTCCAAGCTGACATCATAATGTAAGGCACTAAACATACGAATACAATATAAAGACCTCCCACTAAAGTGAGACGAGTCATAATTTTATCAATATAACGTGATGTTTGTTCGCCTGGTCTAATTCCGGGGATGAATGCTCCAGATTTTTTCAAATTATCGGCTGTATCACGGGGATTAAATTGCATTGCAGCATAGAAAAAGCTAAAGAACATAATTGCTGCCGCATAAACAATCAAATAAATCGGCTGACCTGGTTGTAACATTAACGATAAATTCGTTAACCACTCCAAGCTAGAACCCTCTCCAAACCAAGACGTTATTGTTGCTGGAAACAAAATAATACTTGATGCAAAGATTGCGGGAATCACCCCTGCCATATTTACTTTTAACGGTAAATGAGATGAACCTCCACCTAATATTTGACGACCTTGCTGACGTTTAGCATATTCAACTTTAACTCGACGTTGTCCACGTTCAACAAAGACAACGAAATAGGTTACTGCAAACACAATTACGGCAATCAATAAAAGAACTAACGGATGCATTTGCCCTTGACGCGCCTGCTCAATAGTTTGACCAATTGCAGCTGGAAGACCCGCTACGATACCTGCAAAGATAATTAATGAAATACCGTTACCAATTCCACGTTCTGTAATTTGTTCGCCTAACCACATTAAGAACATCGTTCCTGTGACAAGACTAATTACCGCCGTAAAATAGAAACCAAAGCCTAAGTTAGGAACCAGACCCGGTAACATACTTGGTAAGCCGGTGGAAATACCAATCGCTTGTAATGTTGCAAGTCCTAACGTTGCATAACGTGTGTACTTACTCATTTTACGGCGACCAGACTCACCTTCTTTCTTTAATTCATTTAATGCAGGATAAACCGTGGCAAGCAACTGAATAATAATCGATGCCGAGATATACGGCATAATACCCAGAGCGAAAATTGACGCACGGCTTAATGCACCACCAGAGAACATATTAAACATTTCAATGATGGTGCCTTTTTGCTGTTCAATTAATTGAGCTAACACGGCTGCATCAATACCAGGAACCGGAATGAAAGAACCAATACGGAAAACGATGAGTGCACCTAATACAAAAAGCAATCTACTTTTAAGTTCACCCTTACCGCTTTGAGTACTTCTACTTTGATAACCTGGTTGCTTAGCCATCTATTAATTATTCCTCAATTGATCCACCAGCAGCTTCAATTGCTGCTTTCGCACCCTTAGTTACACGTAAACCGCGAACAGTTACTGCACCTTTAACTTCACCTGCTAAAATAATTTTAACAAATTGAATTTCTTTAGTGATTAAGTTCGCTGCCTTTAATGAATCTAAAGTGACAACATTACCTTCTACTTTGGTTAAATCATTCAAACGAATTTCAGCAGTTACCGCTGCTTTCATTGATGTGAAACCAAATTTTGGTAAACGACGATATAAAGGCATTTGACCGCCCTCGAAACCACGACGAACACCGCCGCCTGTACGAGATTTTTGACCTTTATGACCACGTCCACCGGTTTTGCCTAAACCTGAACCAATACCACGACCTAAACGCTTAGCACTGTGCTTCGCACCTTCAGCCGGAGATAGAGTATTTAAACGCATTCTCTTACTCCTCTACTTTAACCATATATGAAACTTGGTTAATCATACCACGCACGGATGGAGTATCTTCCAACTCAACAGTATGACGAATATGGCGAAGACCTAAACCTTTTAAGGTGGCTTTATGCTTCGGTAAACGAGCAATAGAGCTACGAGTTTGAGTTACTTTAATCGTTTTTGCCATAATCCATTACCCCAAGATTTCATCAACGGTTTTACCACGTTTAGCGGCAACCATTTCTGGTGATTTCATATTTGCAAGAGCATCAATTGTTGCTCTAACAACGTTAATTGGGTTTGTTGAACCGTATGCTTTAGAAAGAACGTTACGCACACCTGCCACTTCTAACACGGCACGCATTGCACCGCCTGCGATGATACCTGTACCTTCGCTAGCTGGTTGCATAAATACACGAGAACCCGTATGAACACCTTTCACTGGGTGTTGTAATGTACCTTCGTTTAAAGCGACGTTAATCATGTTACGACGTGCTTTTTCCATTGCTTTTTGGATCGCTGCGGGAACCTCGCGTGCTTTACCATAACCAAAACCGATACGACCGTTACCATCGCCTACTACGGTTAATGCAGTAAAGCTCATAATACGACCACCTTTTACAGTTTTTGATACACGGTTTACCGCGATTAGCTTCTCTTGCAGTTCACCAGCTTGTTTTTCGATGTTTGACATCTCAATTTCCTCTATTAGAACTGTAGACCAGCTTCACGAGCAGCGTCCGCTAAAGATTGGACACGACCATGATATTTAAAACCAGAACGATCGAAAGCAACGTCTTTCACGCCTTTCGCTAATGCACGCTCAGCAACAGCTTTACCCACTACTGCAGCAGCATCTTTGTTACCGGTATATTTTACTTGCTCACTAATTGCTTTTTCTACTGTTGAAGCAGCGGCAAGCACTTCTGAACCGTTTGGTGCAATCACTTGTGCATAAATATGACGTGGAGTACGGTGAACCACTAAACGAGTGACACCTTGCTCTTTCATCATATAACGAGCACGAGCTGCACGACGGACACGAGCTGATTTCTTATCCATAGTGTTACCTTAATTATTTTTTCTTCGCTTCTTTAGTACGTACAACTTCGTCTGCATAACGAACCCCTTTACCTTTATAAGGTTCAGGTTTACGATATGCACGAATATCTGCAGCCACTTGACCAATTAATTGTTTGTCAGCACCTTTCAACACGATTTCGGTTTGAGATGGACATTCTGCAGTAATCCCTGCGGGTAAAGTGTGTTCTACTGGATGTGAAAAACCAAGGCTTAAGCCAACTACGTTGCCTTTTACTTGTGCTCTATAACCCACACCGACGAGTTGTAATTTTCTTGTGAAACCTTCGGTAACACCAATAACCATTGCATTAACCAACGCACGTGCAGTACCTGATTGTGCATTTGCACCAACACTAGCATCACGTGGTGCGAATGTTAATGCACCATTATCTTGTTTAACTTCGACTGAGTCATGAATAGTGCGAGTTAACTCACCATTCTTACCTTTCACTGTTAATAGCTGACCGTTAAGTTTAACCTCAACGCCGGCAGGAACAGTGACGGGAGCTTTTGCTACACGAGACATTTTTTCCTACCTCTTAATTAAGCCACATAACAGATGATTTCGCCGCCTAAGCCCGCTTGACGAGCCGCACGGTCAGTCATCACACCTTTAGATGTAGACACTACTGCAACACCTAAACCACCCATAACTTTTGGTAATTCGTCTTTACGTTTGTAAATACGAAGACCCGGACGGCTTACACGTTGGATACTTTCTACAACTGGTTTACCTTGGAAATATTTTAACGTAATTTCCAATTCAGGTTTTACACCTTCTAACACGTTTACGCTTTCAACGTAACCTTCTTCCGCTAATACATTGGCAATTGCCACTTTTAGCTTGGATGAAGGCATACTGATCGCAACTTTGTTCGCAGCTTGACCGTTACGAATACGGGTCAACATATCTGCGATAGGATCTTGCATACTCATTTGCTTTTACTCCAATTCCAAAATAAAGTGGATATTACCAACTTGCTTTCTTAAGACCCGGAATCTCACCACGCATGGCAGCTTCACGCACCTTAATACGGCTTAAACCAAACTTACTTAATACGCCGTGTGGACGACCAGTTTGGCGACAACGGTTACGTTGGCGACTTGGGCTTGAATCACGCGGTAAAGTTTGTAACTTTAACACCGCACTCCAACGATCTTCATCAGAAGAATTGACGTCAGAAATGATTTTTTTCAATTCTACACGTTGAGCGTAGAACTTCTCAGCCAATTTAACGCGTTTTACATCGCGTGCTTTCATTGATTGTTTAGCCATTGATAACCTGCCTTATTTACGGAATGGGAAATTAAAGGCAGCAAGTAGTGCTTGGCCTTCTTCATCATTCTTCGCTGTTGTGGTAATAGTGATATCTAAACCACGAACACGATCAACTTTATCATAGTCGATTTCAGGGAAGATGATTTGCTCACGCACACCCATACTGTAATTACCACGACCATCAAATGATTTCGCACTTAAACCGCGGAAGTCACGAATACGTGGAACAGCAATTGTAATTAAACGTTCAAAGAACTCCCACATACGTTCACCACGTAGTGTTACTTTACAACCGATTGGATATCCCTGACGGATTTTAAAGCCAGCAACAGATTTGCGTGCTTTTGTTACTAAAGGTTTTTGACCGCTAATCGCTGCTAAATCCGCTACGGCGTTATCTAGCAATTTTTTATCGGTCAATGCTTCACCCACACCCATATTCAGGGTAATCTTTTCGATTCGTGGGACTTGCATGACAGATGCGTAGTTGAATTTATTTTTCAATTCATTCACTACTTGATCTCTGTAGTAATCATGCAGTTTCGCCATCGCATTACTCCAGTTTGTTAAATAATTTCATTATTAGATTTGAAGAAACGGACTTTTTTGCCCTCTTCGAATCTAAAACCTACACGGTCAGCTTTGTTTGTTGTTGGGTTGAAAATTGCCACATTTGATGTATCAATTGGGGCTTCTTTCTTCACTAAACCACCTTCTTTGCCTAAAGCAGGGACAGGTTTTTCATGTTTAGTAATGATTTTAATACCTTCAACAATCACTTTTCCGTTTGGTAACACTTGGGTTACCTTGCCACGTTTGCCTTTATCTTTACCGGCAAGAACGATGACTTCATCATTTTGACGAATTTTTGCAGCCATTTCTCACTCTCCCTTACAGTACTTCTGGTGCTAAAGAAATGATCTTCATAAACTTCTCAGAGCGAAGTTCACGCGTCACAGGTCCAAAAATACGGGTACCGATAGGTTGCTCCGTGTTATTATTTAAAATGACACAAGCGTTACCATCGAAACGAATGACTGATCCGTCTGGGCGACGAACACCCTTTCTAGTGCGCACAACTACTGCTTTTAATACATCACCTTTTTTTACTTTACCACGAGGAATTGCTTCTTTCACAGTAATTTTAATGATGTCACCAATAGCAGCATAACGACGGTGCGATCCACCTAGAACCTTGATACACATTACGCTACGAGCGCCTGAGTTATCAGCAACGTCTAGCATAGTCTGTGTCTGGATCATATTAGTGCTCCGTTTAAGTTAAAAACACCCTTGCGGGACGAACCTACTTACCTTAGGATAAGTAGGTCGGTGAGTTTATCAAAAAGGCAAGGTAAAAGCAACTGGATTTTCAAGGAAATATTAACTATCAGAAACGTTGTGGAAATAAGACATACTTTGCTTTAAATGATAATTTAAATAACAAAAAGTGCGGTGGAAAAATCAGTATTCCTAATGTAGGCTAGGACATGTAGTATATTTTATAAGCTCTTAGTTATTAATACAAAACCAATGATTATCAATAACGAATAAATCACTCTATGATAGTTAATATTATACTTATGCAATAGTTGATAGCTAAACATACCTAAAAGCATACCAATAATAAATGCTGGAATAGCTTTAATAACATAAGAAAACACATCATCAGTGAGTAATCCTTTATACCAAAAGCCAATAATTGCACCTATCATCTGTAACATAAAGAAAAACACTAAAGTAGATTTTGTTTGATCATGAGTCCATGGTAACATTGATGTATATGCGATAACTGGTGGACCTGGTTCCCCTACACTCGCACCTAAAGCACCAGAGAAAAATCCAATACCAGCACTAGCCACTGGTGATGTTGATTTAAATAAAGATGTTTTTGAGCGGAAAGAATATATGCCTGAAATAATTAATATTAGCCCCATTATAATTAAAATTATTTCTGATGGAAGATGCTTTAATAAACTCGCACCAATAAATGAACCGGGTAAAGAACCTATAAATAAAATTAAAGCCGTCTTATATTGTATATGAGATCGCATTTTCCATACTATTGGAAAGGTTACTAACCAACCCAGAATGCCTGCCAAAGGTACCGCTAATTTTACATCTATAAACAATGATAGTAATGGCACTGAAACTAAAGCTAATCCAAATCCTGTAAGCCCTTGAGTAAAACTACCTAATCCAATAACCATTGATATCATTAAAATAATTTCCATTTTATATTATCCCTGATTATCTTTTACACTGAACTGATAAATTGTTTTTTGTTTGTATATTTGATCTGGTTCGAGTAGTGTGTTGGGAAAATGACGATGATTAGGGCTATCAGGGAAATGTTGCGTTTCTAAACAAATTGCTGCAAAAGATTCATATTTGTATTGGTTTTTACCCATCCAGCACTTATTTGATAACTTAGCGGCATTATATACTTGAATGGCTGGCTGAGTAGTGATGACCGTTAGAAATCGCCCACTTTCAGGATCATAAAGTTCAGCCGCTTTATGATACTCATCATAGGCAACTTCGCCATTTAAGATAAAATTATGATCTAGGGTTTTATCTTTCAATTTATCCATATTATCCCCAATCTTGATTGCCTTTCTAAAATCTAAACCGGTGTGTTTAACGGATAAGATTTCTCCTGTAGGGATCATATTCTGAGCAACAGGGGTATAATAATCGCTAAAAATTTTCAAATAATGATGACAAATGTAACCTTGATCATGGCCTGATAAATTATAATAGCTATGATTAGTTAAGTTAATAATTGTTGTTTGATCTGTGGTGGCAGTAAAATAAAAATGTAGCTGATTTTGTTCATCTAAACCTATGCTATGGGTTATATTTAAATTACCTGGGTAGCCTGATTCGCCATTTGGCGAGAGACGATAAAAATGAATCATGATTAGCGTTTCATTTTTCTCTATACTGTAATTCCAAATATATTTATCAAATCCGACACTTCCGCCATGGATATGTTGCGAAGTCGATAATTCATTCTTTTCAAGTTGGTATATTTGGTCTTTTATTTTAAATAAACCATGATTAATACGATTAGCATACCTTCCGACCACAGCACCAAAAAAAGGGTGTCCCTGTAAATATTCATTTAAGGTATCAAAACCTAAGACAATGTCTTTAAAGTGACCCTGACAATCTTGAGTCTCAATAGATGTAACAATGCAACCATAATTGGTTATTTTAACTAACATCCCATTTTGGTTAGATAAATGAATTAAATCAACTCGCTCCCCATTGACCTGACCAAAAGTCTCAATTTTTATATTCATCACTGTATATCTCAACATTTCTATCTAAAATAAAAAAGCATTCCTCTTTTTACCGTCGTTTCAATTAGAATGCCTATATTTTCTTATTTTACATTTTTATCTAATAATCCTGCTGCAAGTGCTGGTGCTAAGCCAGGTGTTAAAGGCAAGCGCGGAATTAATAAACAGTGCATTAAATGATAAATATCTTGTTTACCGTCCCATACTTTATTGGATACTTTATTGTTAGCGTCTAATTCTTGCCACCAAGATCCTGTTTCATAATCCATCAAATAACAACGACTGTAATCCCAAAAACGTTGATAATATTCCTCGTATTGCGATTCTCCTGTTGTCGTATATAAAGCATAAGCTGTGCCGATTGCTTCAACGATAACCCAGCGGATTCTTTCCCGAACAACCGGTTTACCATTCCAATCCACGGTATAAACAAAACCTTCAGCACCGTCCACCGACCATGCGTCTCTTATTCCAGCGGCAAATAAATTTTTAGCATCCTCCAATAACCACTCTGGTGCATGTTCTCCGATGGATATTAAGGTGGCTCTAAGGTGACAAATTAGCCTGCCCCATTCAACCCAATGTCCTGGCGTACCACCATAAGCTCGGAAATGGCTGGCAGGATTTTCTTTATTATAATCTGGTAATGGTTGCCAATGAGAATCAAAATGTTCATTTACACGATAGTGATTATTTCTCGCCACATCATGGATAATGACAGACGTAATTCTGAGTGCCCTATCTAACCATTTTTTATCTTTTGTTATATCATACACAATAAGAAAAGCTTCCACTGCGTGCATATTGGCATTGCCACCGCGGTAGTCTTCTGTCTGGCTAAATGTTTCATCCCAAGACTCAAGACACATTTGTTCTTTTTCACTCCAGAAATATTTTTCAATAATGTCTATCGCCTTATCAAGTAATTTTTTTGCCTTAGGGTGCCCTGTTGCCGTTGCACTCGCAGCACCTAATAAGACAAAAAAATGTTGATACCCTTGTTTTGTTCTATCAATCACCCCCGTATCATCCACATTGGCATACCAACCACCATAAATAGGGTCATGTAAAGCGCCATTTAATAATGAATTGATGCCATGTTCTACTAATTTATATGCCCCAGGTCTTCCCATTAACGTCGCTAATGAATACACATGCAGCATTCTTGCCGTAATCCAAAGTTGCGTTCCCATCTCCTTACGTATATTACCGTTATTTCCAATCCAACCAAAACCTGTGGGGACTACAGATTTATAGCCGAACTCAAAAATACGATCAGTTTCATTTTCTAACCAATGATTATGCGTTCTTGTGTTTATCCATTTCATAATGTTCACCTACTATTTAATTTATAAAACTCTCAAAGTTTAATTGAACTTTAACAAAACAAAATTCAATCAATTTAGTTATGAAATATCAGCAATAGCTGCAAACAAATCTGTCCACTGACTATTTTTTCGATAAAACAATGGCGGTTTGCCTATGGGGGCTGGAACCGTAATTGTTTGTCCACCTTGAATTTCTTGAGCCGTCCAAACACTTATCCACGTTTCCCCTGATGGTAAATAAACCCGCCATTCTGTTACCCCTTGTTTATGCACTGGTGCCACCAGAAGCTCAGCACCATACATATATTGATCCTGAATATCATAAGTATTGATATCCTGTTCAAAATGCACAAATAAGGGTCTTTGAACAGGATAGCCCTTGGTATAGGCTTCATCGACTAAGGATTTTAAGTAAGGAACTAAATGACAATAAATTTTAGTCATTCTGGCTAAATGGGCGATGGTACTACTATCTTGGTCAAACTGGAAGTTTTCATCTGGGCGATTTCCTTCATGGGTTCGCATCATTGGGGTAAATGCCGCCATATCAACCCAGCGTTCAAAAACTTCTTTTGTTCTCCGATGACCAAATAAACTAGTATAGCCGCCAATATCACTGTGATGATAGGCATTGCCCAATAATCCAGATGATAAAGCACCACAAATAACCGTATTTAATCCATCATGACGTGAAAAATCGACACATTGATCACCTGCCCATAACATCGGACAATACTGTTGAGAACCTGTAAAACCTGCTCGCATAAAGAATAAGATTTCGCCCGTCAACGCCCTTTCTTCAACGGCTTCAGCATTAACCCTAGCCCAAAGTGGCGGCCAAGCATTGTGCATAATTTTGGCATCCATCCCATTTGCTAAGTAAAGATCATCTGTTGGTAGGTATTCACCAAAATCAGCCATCCAGCCAGATACACCAAGATCAAGCATATTCTTTTGAATAATTTCCTGTTTAAACCATTCCCTTGTTTTTGGATTGGTGAAATCCAGTACACCACAATAAAATTCACCAAAATCCACTAACGCCACTTCTTTTTGCGCATTTAAGGCAAATAATCCTTTTTCTTTCGCTATGGGAAAAAGTTCACCATCATCGCATAAATAAGGACTGACATAAGCCAAGAAACGAATATTTTGTTGTTTTAATTGCTTGATCTTTTTAGCTAAGTTGGGATAACGCTTAGGGTTCCATTTCCAATCCCAAAACAAGCGTTTACCAAAACTTGTTTGTCTAACGCCAGCCCAGTCTTCACACCAAATTCCTGCCACTGGAACACCTTTAGCTCGGGCATTGTCTAATCGAGAAAATGAATTTTTTTCCCCACCTTTTAACCCTAGTATCACGCCATTATAAATCCACTCGGGTAATTTAGGTTGTCTGCCAAAACGCAAGCTCAATTTCTCAACGATGGTTAAAAAAGTATCGCCAGTATATATTTCTATCGATTTAGGTATTTCCCAACTGTGTAATTCATGATAATCCGTATGACGGAAATCAAATTCAGAATAAGCCGTACTATTGATATGGCAAGCATAATGTTGAGAAGAAATAAAGGTTGGCTGTGGATAATTGGTATGATAATAATCACCACCTGCTTTATGATATTTATCTGACAAGAACGTTATTTCCGTGGTTTTATCTCGACCAACACCCGGTTCAGATGTCCATAAGGGAAAATGTCTTCCTTTCATATTGAAATATGACATCTGCTCCCCACCGCCCCAAACTTTCTCATTTTCATCTGCCGCAAGTCTCAACCAAAATCGATTAAGTGATGGGTTCATTGACTGAATAGTTAAAATAAGATCCCGATCAGAACGGGGAGAAATCTGTATTTTTAATTGAAAAGGTGTTTTCTCATCATAAGAGAGATAAATAGTATTCTCTTTGATTGTGCTATATTTGAGTGGTAATCTCTCAATTATCCTATCTTCTATTTGAAAATTACCACGATAACTGGCTATTTTCTCTTCTCCAATACCCACAAAAAAAGCAGGATGTTGCGTGGTATGGCACAATATACTTTTTTGCTTATAGAATAATTCAAATCCATTTTCAATTTGATTTAGTTTCATATAACATCTCACAAGAAAGAATGAATAAGTAACTGTTTATAAAATATTTATTGCTTATCTTGTAGCCATCATCTCATCAACTATACGACCAAGATGTTGTAAACGAGGCGCGGAAATATCTTTAAGCATTAATTCGGTATCAGGTAAGCCAATCACCGAAGACCAAACCGCTCTCCCTGCCAAAAATCCTGATGCACCTGCTTGCATAGCAATTCGTACTGAACGACAAAACAAATTAGGATCCACTCCAGAAGAAAGAATCACCCACGGCATATTAATTTGATCATTCAACGCTTTCGTTGCCTTTAATAGCGTTGAAGCCTCGCCTTGACCAAACAACGGCATCTCACCTTTATATAAGTCAGCGCCGCAATCACCTAATTCCTTGGCTGCACAAAGAATGGCTTTTTCTCGATCAAATTTATCTCCTGTGCGTGGGGGTCTCACAACAGGTTCAATAATGCTGACTAACCCAGCCGAACGACAACTTTTAATAAAATCATTAACCATCTCAAGACGTTGATCCGCCTCTTCATCCTCTCGCCATAAAACTAATAATTTAAGGGCTTTACCACCATTTGCCCTCACTTCATAGGGATCAATGTCTTTATCTAATTCAACTTGATCAACTGGAATACCATTACCCGGAATAAATTTATCCATCGCCACAATCATCGATGAGACTGGCGATATTGCTTTTTGGGCGACAATTTGTTGATAACAGAATTGGTTGTCAACTAACACTGCCGAAGCATAAGGTGACAGGATTTGCGCCGCTTTCACTTTAAAATCGGTTAATACCTGATCGGCAATAGGCTGTTTTACACCAGCAGAAGCAAACATATTTCTCATCGCTTCTCGTTGATCCACCGCTAGCATAGCAAAGCCACCAGACGCTCTTGCAATATCTTTAATTGTGTAACTTAACATAATTTTTTCCTTAATCATCTTTTAATCCTGAACAATTACGCAAATGTTCTAAAATAGCCGTCCAATCTTGTTTTCCTCTTCCTGTAGCTCTCGCTTGACTATAAATCTCTCTAGAAGCGGCTCCCATAAACAAAGGAACATTCAATTGATTAGCCACATCTAACGCTAAACTGAGATCTTTATGGGCTAAATCAATCATAAAGGAAGGCGTTAAATCTCCTTTTAATACTTTATTCGGCCAAGTTGTGGTGAAATGTCCTTTATTAGCAGGCGTCCCCTCCATTACTTCCAATGCCTTTTCTAATGGTAAATTCAAAGATTCACACAACACTGTGGCTTCAGCAGAGAGTGCATTTAATGCTATACTCATAAAATTGTTAATTAATTTCACTCGAATACCATTACCTGGTCCCCCAGTATTAACAATTTTATTCCCCATGCATAGTAAAATAGGAGATGCTTTTTCTATTTGTTCTTTTGTTCCCCCTGCTAGAATGAGTAATGTCCCCGAAATAGCGTGATCAGAAGTTCTTCCTACAGGAACATCCATAAATTCTATATTTTCAGATCGTAGCCTGTTACGTATATCGTCACTTTCTAAAGGATGAATTGTTGACATATCAATAACAATAGAATTTCTATTAATAGATTCTATAGCACCATTATTACCAAAAATAACGTCATTAACTAACTTTCCATTTGGTAGCATTGTAATTATAAACTCACACCCTAAAACAGCATCTTTAGGTGATGTTGCTACATAAGCACCCAGAGCATTAAGCTTCTCAGAGGCTGTAGGATTTATATCATAAACTCTCAAATGATGCCCTTTATGGAGTAAATTAGTTGCCATCGGGGTCCCCATTTGCCCTAATCCTATAAAAGCTATATGTGCCATATCATTTCCTTTTTGATCATTTTTGTCTTTTTTTTATCATATTTGTATTTTTTATTTAAGTAAAGTGATCTAGATCACATTTTTAAAATTTTTTTTAGTGTAGAATTCATTTTAACAACTAAATATCAAACAGAATTGGAGGTAACATGAAAATTGCTTGTGTAGGAATCGCTGTACAAGATAGAATCTACTATATTGAAAAGATGTTTTCCCAGAGTGGTAAATATGTATCCCATCATTACAAAGAAGTCGGTGGTGGACCTGCTGCTACCGCTGCCGTCACTATCGCCAAATTAGGCGGAAAAGTGGATTTTATAGGTAGAGTGGGGGATGATTTTACGGGAAAGTCACTCCTGTCTGAGTTAGAAACCTATGGCGTGAATACTAAAACAACAAAAATATACAAAAATGCAAAATCATCACAATCCGCTATTTTTGTTGATAATATGGGGGAAAGATTAATATGTAACTACCCAAGCCCTGACTTATTAGAAAACACAAAATGGTTAAATTCTATAGATTTTTCACAATATAATATCATTTTATGTGATGTTCGCTGGCATAAAGGAACATTGTATTGCTTAAAAAAAGCTCAAGAGCTAAATATAACGACTGTATTAGATGCAGATATAACACCACAAAGTATCATTTCTCTTGTAAAACTTGCTGATTTTGCTGTATTTTCTGAACCTGGTTTATTAAAGATGTCAAAATATAAAAATATTGATACTGCACTAGATTATGCAAATAATATTTGTAAAGGCAATGTGTACGTCACTCTTGGTGAAAAAGGCTGTAACTGGCTTGAAAATAATCAAATCAAACATCATAATGGTTTTAAGGTCCAAGTTATTGATACGACAGGAGCTGGAGATGTATTTCATGGTGCATTTGCTTTTGCATTAGCTAATGGATATTCTAGTGATAAACTAGTAGAATTCGCTAGCGCTGTAGCAGCGTTAAAATGTGAAGCACCAGGTGGGAGAGAGGGTATTCCTAATTTAGAACAAGTGAATATTTTTCTGGAATCAAAAAATAACAATTTACTAAAGTGAAATATGACGATTAATACTATTAAATACACCGAGTTAACTGGCAACCCCAGACACGATAAATTAATTTCTTTAGTGCAATCTAATGGTTATATAAGTAATGAAGAATTAGCTCACACTCTGGGTGTTACAACACAAACAATTAGACGAGACATAAAAACACTTAGTCAAAATGGTTTTATTTCCCGCCATCATGGTGGAGCTGGTAGAGTATCTAGCATTACGAATACAGAATTTTCAATACGGGAAACGATACATACTGAAGAAAAAACGTTGATCGCAAATGAAATATCAAATTACATTTTAGATGGCTCTACGTTATTTATCACGATTGGTACCACTGTAGAATTTATAGCAAGAGCGCTAGAATCGAAAAATAATCTACGTATTATTACGAACAGTTTAAGAGTGGCTAACCTATTATATATAAATAAAAATTTTGAAGTAATCACGGTGGGTGGAATGTTGCGCTCTCATAACGGTGGTATTATTGGTCCGAATGTTGTTTCTTTTATTAATCACTTTAGAGCTGACTATCTGATTACGAGTCTTGGCGCAATTGCAAACGATGGCACTTTGCTTGACTTCGATATAAACGAGGTGGCTGTTGTGAAAGCGATGTTACATAATTCTAAGAAAGTTTTAATCGCCGCAGACCACTCCAAATTCCATACATCTGCCGCCGTTGAAATAGACACACTGAGAAACAACATGGTATTATTTACTGATGAAAAACCGCCAACAGAAATAATGCGAATAATAAGAGAAAAAAAAGTAGAACTTCATACTGTAAAAAAACATATTTAAGATTAAATCAATAAATTTTTACCAAATATTACCCAATATATAAACCTTATAACTGTATTGGAAATATCCGCATTATTTTATACCATATATCATCAATGTCTTTCATTTTGTACTGAAAGTGATGGTAAAATACCTTGTATTATCAAGAACAATTTGGTTTATTGTTCCTTTGTAGTTTGATGGCATCAAGAACTACCATTTTGCTAATCATGCAAGAAATAAGGCTGATAAACGTTTCGAATGGGAATATTACAGTTTATTTAAACAAGCGATGTAAGATCTGCAAGATTTTGTGATCTTTTATCCCCCATACATCTTTCCTCCATCCTTTCTCCAAATCGCCTCTAAAAAACGCATAAAACCGAAAAAAAAAGAAAAAAAAATTACACAAATTTGTTTTTTTGTGATCTCCATCACTTTTTTTTATCAAAATTAATGGTAATATGCCTAACATCAAAATCTCGTTTAACGATCTAAACAAGGAGATGTCAATGATATTAAAGAACATAGAAAACATACTTGCAAAAGTAAACGAACCTATTGCAAACACGGGAAAAAGAATAGCTGGATTACTATTGATAATGATGACATCTATCGTTTTACTACAAGTTTTCTACCGTTATTTATTGGGTTCCCCCTTAACCTGGACGGATGAGTTATCAAGTTATTTGATGATTTATATGACATATTTATGTTTACCTTTAATCTATTTAACAGATCAAAACATAGCGATGACTTTTTTGGTAGAGAAAATTAAAGGTAAAAGAATATCTCACTTGGTAATGTTTTTTGTTCATATTTTTGCATTATTAACTATAGCAGTATGGATTTATTTTGGTTGGGCTTTCTTTCTTAAAGGAAACGTAATGGCTAATAGTCTTCCTTTCAAAATGTATTACATTTATCTAGTTCCACCATTACTATTTTGTATAACCCTATTACAAGTAATGCAAAAAATCATTTCTGAATTAAATAACTTCATAAATTATCAAAAAATTAATTAAAGAGGGCGTTGGTTATGGTATCTCCAGTTTTTATTTTATATTTTTTAATATTTTTGTTAATCGGTGTACCTGTTTTGTTTGCCTTAGGATTATCACCCATAATCGCATTATTTCAAGATGAAAAAGTATTGTTTATAAACATGCTTTATCAAAGATTATATTCAGGGTTAGATAGTTTCTTACTCCTAGCATTGCCATTTTTTATGCTAGCTGGTGAATTTATGGTAAATGGTGGTATAACAAATCGTATTATTACTTTCTCTCAAACAATGGTTCAGCACTTAAAGGGTGGATTGGGACATGTTGTTATATTAGCATCTACTTTATTTGGCGCCTTAACAGGATCATCGGTTGCAGCAACGTCTGCGATTGGAAAAATGTTAATTCCTGAAATGGAACGTTATAAATATGACAGAACTTATGCTGCCGCTTTAACTGCAGCCGCGACGGTTCTAGGAACAATTATTCCACCTAGTGGAATAATGTTGATCTATGCTTTTGTAATGAATACATCTGTTGCAGCTATGTTTATGGGTGGAGTAGTGCCAGGAATCATCCTTTGTATTGGATTAATGCTAGTAAATAGATACCAAATTAGAAAATACCCACAAGTTCAACAATTTGCACGAGCTTCTAGTGTGGAAAGACGTGCCGGATTTAAAATGGCAATATTACCATTACTTACCCCTGTAATTATCCTTGGGGGAATTTATGGTGGAATATTTACTCCGACAGAAGCCGCTGCTGTGGCCGTATTCTATGCATTAATTTTATCTGTTTTCATTATGAAAAACTTAAAGCTAAAAGATGTTTATCCGATGTTTGTTAGAGTAAGTGTAAATGCAGCCACTATACTGATCATTGTTGCCGCGGCAAGTGGATTTGCTTCTGCGGTAAGTTTATCCGGAATTGCAAACCATGTGACATCTTTCTTGTATTCAATCACTGATAATAAATATCTTTTATTCTTTATCGTTAATATCTTTTTATTTATCGTTGGTATGTTTTTAGACGCGGGTCCTGCCATATTAATTTTTGCGCCAATTTTAGCCCCTATTATGACGAATGTAGGAATCGATCCTGTTCACTTTGGTGTGGTTATGGTTTCTAATTTATCTATAGGTTTAGCAACGCCTCCAATGGGGTTGGTATTGTTTGTCGCATCAGGTGTATCTGGCGTGCCATTGCAGAAAATATCAAAAGCAATTCTACCGTTCTTATTTATTGAATTTTTAATTATTTTCTTAATATCATTCTTTCCTATTTTTGTTACTGGTTTACCACAACTTTTAGGATTAATGTAATATCAAATAAAAAATATTATCCATTTCCATTAATTAATAATTTTTATCAATCGCGAGGACATTATTATGAAAATTAAAAAATCAATTTTAATCAGTACATTTTTATTAACTATCGGAGCAGCTCAGGCAGCACAATATAAATTGACTGTTCCTATTGTGACAAATTTAGACAGTTATAATTATCAATCATTATTAGTTTTTAAAAATATAGCTGAATCTCATTCAAATGGTGAGATTTCTGTTGAAATTTATCCTAGCGGACAACTTTGTGGTAATGCCAAAGAATGTTTGGCGGGTGTTCAGTCAGGAATGTTTGATTATTTTCAAACGACAGTTCCTGAGTTAGCTAATTACTGGCAATCTATAGAAAGCTTCGATTTGCCCTATTTATTACCGAATGATCGTGTTGCGGAATGTGTGTATGATAATCAAGATTTTATCGCCGAAGTTCGAGAAGGAATATTAGGAAAAACGCAAAATCTACGTTTAATGATGATTTCAAACTCGGGAGGATGGCGTAATTTTGCTACAACCAAAAAAGTAATTCAAAAACCAGAAGATCTAAAAGGTCTTAAATTAAGAACGGTTCCAGCTGCAATACAACAGGAATTAGTAAAAACATTAGGTGGCGCACCAACCCCTATTGCTTGGCCCGAAGTTTATACTGCTCTATCAACAGGGATGGTAGATGGTACCAAAAATGGTATTGTAGACATTGTTCAGATGAAATTTCATGAAAGCCTTAAACATATAACATTAGATGGACATGCTTATATGGGAGGAGCTTGGTTAATGAATAATGACAAATTTAATTCATTACCAGATAATCTGAAAAAAGTGATCCTAGACGCTGTTATTGCACAAAATCAATATTTAAGATCCTATCCTAAGTGGCAAGAATTTAATGCTTATGAAGAATTCAAAAAAGCTGGTGGAAAGATATACAATCCAACAGCAGAAGAAAAAGAAGCCTTTAAAAAGGCTACGATGCCAATACGAGATAATTATCTAAATAAAGCAAATGAAGATGGTAAAAAATGGTTAACCAAGTTTGAACAACAAATTCATTTTTGTGAGACTAAAATAAGCAAAGAAGATCAGGAGGCTCTCAAATAAGAAAAGTACTTTTGAACGGATCGGAAAAATTAGACATCTATTTCAAGGTCTAACAACGGTGGATGTTATATCGAACTCAGTCCTTTTAATTTTAAAGCAAAGATAGTGAGTTTTTGCTATTTTTCTTTTTTGGCATAATAGATAAAATAGTTTAATAGGTAAAATCAAAAACCACGTTTGTTTAAAAACTTACGTGGTTTTAGTTTAATGAAATTAACCTACTAACGAATTGATATTTAGCTTTATCGCTAATTCAATACTTTATTTTTTAATCGCTTTGAAAGCCGCAGTTTGAGTTGTCATTCCACGCTCAGATGCTAAACGCTCAATTGATGATGCGCCAAAGAAACCGTCAATTTCAGGGACTTTTTTAATTACATATTCCGCATCTTCTGGATCTGCAATAGGTCCGCCATGGCAAATTACAAGAATTTCCGGATTTACTTTTCTGCCTGCACTAATAATTTCTCGGATAATTTCACAACAATCATCAAGGGTTAATGCAGTTTCCGCACCAATTGAACCTTTTGTTGTTAAGCCTAAATGTGCAACCAAAATATCTGCCCCTGCTTCTGCCATTGCTGCCGCTTGTTCTGCGTCAAAAACGTAAGGACAAGTGAGCATATCTAATTTATGAGCTTCACGGATCATTTCCACTTCTAAACCATAGCCCATACCCGTTTCTTCTAAATTAGCACGAAATTTACCGTCAATTAAACCGACCGTAGGAAAGTTTTGAACGCCATTGAAGCCTTGCTCTTTTAATTGTTTTAAAAATAAATCCATAACACGGAATGGATCTGTCCCACAAACCCCGGCAAGCACAGGCGTATCTTTTACAATAGGGAGGACTTCTGCACCCATTTCTTGTACAATTTTATTAGCATCGCCATATGCTAAAAGACCAGATAACGAACCACGTCCAGCCATTCTAAAACGACCAGAGTTATAAATAATCAGCATATCTGCACCACCTTTTTCACTACACTTAGCAGTAATACCAGTGCCCGCACCTACACCAACAAGAATTTTACCATTAGCAACTTCATTTCTGAATTTTGCCATAATTTCTTGTTCAGTGGTTCGCATTAAAGTAACCATTGGATTATGGCGGTAAAATAGGCGATCTTTGAAACAATTCGGTATAGTATCAAAAGGTCCAAAATTAACCATATCCAACGCTCCAACAGACATCACTTGTGGAACGCCATGTTTAGCTGCCGCTTCACAACGATTTGGTCCGGCATTTAATACACCACCGACAATCTCATCACACCATTCTGTTGTAGTTAAATCTAATACACCTTTAAAAAAACCAGTACTAATTAAGCTATCCATGGTTCTCCCACCTGTGCCAGTAGCGTGAAAGATTAAAACTTCATAACCACGTTGTTCAAGATAATTTTTAGCATAATTGACACAAGGTGTGGTCACACCAAACATGGTTGCAGCAATAAGCGGTTTATTCTGTTCTAAATCGCCTTTTAATTGATCTTTAAGCCCTACCATTCCTGCAATAGTTAAGATAGCATTTCTAAAAATAGTTTTAGAAATTTTATTAAGACCTGCAACATCTACAATTGAAGGGATCATAACAATATCACTTGCTCCTACATATTGTGCAACATTACCCGATGCCATAGTTGAAACCATTACCTTAGGTACCCCAATAGGTAAGGCTCGCATCGCTGGTGTTACTAACGATGTACCACCCGATCCACCAAAAGAGAGAATACCATCAAACTCACCTGCTGCATAAAGTTTAGGCACAAGAATTTCCATACCTTTAGACAATATCTCGGTAGCAAATGCTCGATCTTTTTTTCTTACAATATCTGCAATATCAGAACCTGCGTGCTGTGCAATATCCTTATTAGTTATATCCACTTCAAAATCAGGCTCAAATACCCCTGTATGGATCATAAAAGGTTTAAACCCTAATTGTTCCACTAGACTTTTAACATACAAAAATTCTGTACCTTTTGTATCAAAAGTTCCTGCGATTGCGATAGTTTTCATAGAGCAACTCTCCTTTGGCTGAAAGCTAATTTACTTAAAAGAAAAGGGATAAAATCTTTTATTGATGTTAAGATTTTATCCCTCTTATATAAAAATAAAATGTGTTTATATTTTTAATTATTGTGTTTATATTCTCTCTTTCTATATTGAATTGCGGTTATTCCTGTTTTCTTTTTAAACATCTTGGAAAATTGAATATCGTCCACATATCCCACAGCTTGAGCAATTTCCTTACAAGATATATTAGTCGATTTTAATAATTCTTTTGCTTTATTTATTCGATAACTGACTAAATAATCAGTAAAAGATATACCCGTATCTTTCTTAAATTTAATACTTAAATACGATGGTGAAATATATAATAATAACGCCAACTCAGATAAATGAATATTTTTCATATAATGCTGCTCTATATATTTTTTAACCTCTTCCGTATGATTACGCTGTTTATGTTTATTGAGTTGTTGAATTAAGAGAGCATTTTGTTGTTCATCTACATAACTTTTAAAAATTTTCGTCATATTATAAATATCTTTTTCCATTGGTATGCGTTCAAAAATAGAACCTCCAATATACCCTTGACAACTAGTATTTTGATAAATATATTGCATATCCATAGGAGTATTTACTGTTCCTGAATAAATCATTCTTAATATATTTTCATTCTCTTGCTGGCAAATATTAAAGATACGTTCTGTTATTCGTTTAGCGTCATTAAGAGAAATAAACTTTTTAGCACCAAGTTCTCCCCCCTTAGTCAAACCTAAATGAACACAAATAACATCAGCTCCTGCCTGTAACATCTGCTGAGCTTGTTGTTCTGTACACACAAAAGCAATAGTAAATAAATCCAAAGAATGAGCGAGTTTTATTGCTTCAACTTCTTTTTGAAATGAATGCCCTTCTTTTGCTAAAACTTGACCAAATTTTCCATCAATTAATGCCATTGTAGGAAAATTGATAATACCTGAAAAACCATTTTGTTTAATTAATTGTAGATATTTATTAAGACGAATCGTAGGATCTGTGGCAAATAAACCGAATAAGACTGGAGTTTGTTGAATAATAGGTAATAACTCCCTTGTACCTAACTCCATGACAATTTCATTATTATTACTATAACATAAATAACTGGCATAAGAACCTCTTCCCATCATACGATATTTACCGGCACTAAGCGCCAATAAAAAATCGGCTCCGCCCTGAGTAGTATATTTAGCCGTTATTCCTGAACCTACTGCAGCACCAATAATATGTTCATTAATTTTGATTTTAGCTTGTAAAAAACGTAGGATATATTCTCTGTCCATGATTTTCTCTAACTGCTTAAACTAAATAAAAAGCCCTTTTACTTTAACAAGCAAAGGGCTTTTTCGTCAATTTAAATCAACGATTACTCATCATCCACCCTATTCAACATTTTGTCAAATAGGCAATCAGAAAAAACAGTTGAATTTAAATTCCAAATCTGACAAATGAGAAAAAAGCACTGCTAAACGATTAAATTCTATTTTGAATAGAATTTAATCGTTTCTTATCTGTTTACTTATTTTTAGATATATATTCCTTATTTAGACTTTGATGCAACTCCTGTATCGAATACACATCAAGTTTATCAATACTTTTCACACCTTCCACTAAGGCTTCTGCTCCTGAAAGCGTTGTTTGTAAAAACACTTTCTGTTGCAATGCACTTTGGCGAATAGAATGACTATCTGTTACGCTTTCAGGTGTACTACCAACAGTGTTAATGACCATGGCAATTTCACCGTTTTTAATGGCGTCCACAATATGCGGGCGACCTTCACGCACTTTGTTGACTATTTGAGCAAATATGCTATGTTCACGCAAGAATTTTGCCGTTCCGATAGTAGCACATAAGCCGTAGCCTTGTTCTTGTAAACTGCGAACCACGGGCAATAGGCGGTCTTTGTCTTTGTTGTCTACAGACACAAACACTTTGCCTGTTTTTGGCACACGTTCGCCCGCCCCAAGTTGGGCTTTCAAAAAGGCTTCGGAGAAGGTTTTACCCACGCCCATGACTTCGCCCGTGGAACGCATTTCAGGCCCTAAAATCGTGTCTACCCCAGGGAATTTAATAAACGGGAACACGGCTTCTTTGACAGAGTAATAATCAGGTATCACTTCACCAGCTATCCCCTGTTCTGCTAGCGAAATTCCTGCCATTACTCGAGCGGCAATTTTCGCCAGCGATCGCCCAGTGGCTTTGCTGACAAATGGCACGGTACGGCTGGCGCGTGGGTTGACTTCCAACACATAAATCACGTCATTTTGCACGGCAAACTGCACGTTCATCAAGCCCACCACATTTAGGGCGTGTGCCATTGCCACGGTTTGACGGCGGATTTCATCTTGTATTGGCTGGCTTAAAGAATAGGCTGGCAAGGAACAAGCGGAGTCGCCGCTGTGAATGCCTGCCTGTTCGATATGTTGCATAATGCCGCCAATCACTACCTCTTTGCCGTCACAAATACAATCCACGTCCACTTCAATGGCGTTGTTTAAGAAATGATCCAATAAAATCGGGCTGTCTTCGGAAACTTGTACCGCTTCACGCATATATTTGTTGAGTTCGTCCACGTTATACACAATTTGCATTGCCCGACCGCCCAACACATAAGACGGACGCACCACCAGCGGATAGCCCACTTCTTCGGCTAATTTCACCGCTTCCACCGCATTACGAGCGGTGCGGTTGTTCGGTTGTTTTAAGCCTAAATCTTGCAAGATTTTTTGGAAACGTTCACGGTCTTCGGCGGCATCAATGCTGTCGGCAGATGTACCGATAATATTTACGCCGTTATCGTGCAAGGCATTGGCGAGTTTTAACGGGGTTTGACCGCCGTAATGTACAATCACGCCGTACGGATTTTCCACGTGGATAATTTCTAGTACATCTTCTAGCGTTAACGGCTCAAAATAAAGACGATCCGATGTATCAAAATCCGTAGAAACCGTTTCAGGGTTGCAGTTGACCATAATGGTTTCAAAACCGCTTTCACGCAAGGCGAGGGCGGCATGCACACAGCAATAGTCAAACTCAATTCCTTGCCCGATACGGTTTGGGCCACCGCCTAAAATCATGATTTTTTTGCGATCCGTTGGACGGCTTTCGCATTCTTCTTCATAGGTGGAGTAAAGATAAGCGGTGTCAGATTTAAACTCGCCTGCACAGGTGTCTACTCGTTTATACACTGGGTGAAGATTCAAAGAATTTCGTTTATTTCGCACCGCGGTTTCGCCAGCTTGAGTGAGCTGTCCAATACGTTTATCGGAAAAGCCTTTGCGTTTTAAACGGCGAAGTTCAGCGTAATCCAATTCGTCTAGCGTACGTTTTTCTAACGCCAATTCTTCTTGCACTAAATCTTGAATTTGAATCAAGAACCACGGATCGATTTTGGAATAATGATGCACTTCTTCCAAACTGAAACCTGCTCCAAACGCATCCGCTACATACAAAATCCGATTAGGGCCTGGATTGCCTAATTCGCTACGGATTTTTTCAGGTTCTTCAGAAAGCAAATTGAAACCGCAAATGCCCGTTTCCAAGCCACGCAAGGCTTTTTGTAAACTTTCTTGGAACGTACGGCCCATTGCCATTACTTCGCCCACAGATTTCATTTGCGTGGTTAAACGGTCGTCCGCTTGGGGGAATTTTTCAAAGGCAAAACGTGGCACTTTGGTCACCACATAGTCAATGGACGGCTCAAAGGAAGCAGGAATTAAACCGCCTGTAATGTCGTTGCGAAGTTCATTTAAGGTGTAGCCTACCGCCAATTTCGCCGCTACTTTGGCAATCGGGAAACCTGTCGCTTTACTTGCCAACGCAGAAGAACGGCTCACTCGTGGATTCATTTCAATCACGATCATCTCGCCATTGTCAGGGTTGATGGCAAATTGCACATTCGAACCGCCCGTATCCACCCCGATTTCACGCAACACCGCAAGGCTGGCATTTCGCATAATTTGGTATTCTTTATCGGTCAAGGTTTGAGCTGGGGCAACGGTGATACTGTCGCCCGTATGCACGCCCATTGGGTCAAAGTTTTCAATGGAACAGACGATAATGCAGTTATCCGCTTTGTCACGCACTACTTCCATCTCATATTCTTTCCAGCCCAATACAGACTGCTCAATCAGCAATTCGTGGGTCGGTGAGGCATCAAAACCCCGCTCGCAAATGGCTTGAAATTCATCACGGTTATAAGCAATCCCACCACCTGAACCGCCCATGGTGAAAGACGGACGAATCAAGGTTGGAAAGCCCACTTCTTCCTGTGCTTTCCAGGCTTCATCAAAAGTATGACATACAAAAGATTTTGGCGTATTTAGCCCAATTTTCGCCATGGCTTCTTTAAACCGTCCACGATCTTCGGCTTTATCAATGGCATCTTCGGTCGCCCCGATCAATTCCACATTGTATTTTTTCAACACACCGTTTTTGGATAAATCCAACGCACAATTCAACGCCGTTTGTCCGCCCATCGTCGGCAAAATCGCATCAGGGCGTTCTTTTTCAATGATTTTTTCCACGGTTTGCCATTGAATCGGCTCAATGTAGGTGACATCCGCCATATTCGGATCGGTCATAATAGTGGCAGGGTTGGAGTTGACCAACACCACTTTATAGCCTTCTTCCCGCAAGGCTTTACAGGCTTGCGCTCCTGAATAGTCAAATTCACAAGCCTGACCGATCACAATCGGACCGGCCCCGATAATTAATATTGTGTTTATGTCGTTACGTTTTGGCATTTTTTATTTCCTATCGTTTTTAATCTTTTACAATCCCATACAAACAATGCTGATATGTCCACTCAACAATCTCGGTATCCTCGCCACTTTCATAAAATCTGGAAAGTCGCTCGTGCCATAGTTCTAGTTGGTTTTCGTTAATATTTAACACGCCCGCCCCTGCTTGAATGAGCAGATAATTGGCACAAATAATCGCTGTGCGTTTGTTGCCGTCCCAAAATAACTGACTTCGCATCATGTAATACATTAATTTTAACGCTTTTTCCGTGGCAGAAATGGGCTGATTGATAATTTGTGCAAACCTTTGTTCAACGACTTGTGGATTGGGAATTTCTGGCACATAAGCCACGCTACTAATCCCTACCTTGCCCGTGCGTAATTCGCCCCACGCCAGTGATTCATTATACGCCACAAAACCATTGATTTTACAAGCAAAAGCTAAATTAAAAGGCAAATCAGCGTTTAAGATAAACTGCCACGCATTTTTTAAATTTAAAATCACCTGCACATCATCGGTGGAAACACCGCTTACACTCATTCCACTTACAATGGTTTGCGTTTGCGGAAAAGTGGTGTTGACGTTTTCCAGTCGTGAAATACTGTGAACCACTTCCACAATATTTTTTTTCGCCAAAAAACGATTTTCTTGCAAAGTGAGATGAAATTTATTTTGCATTGGCTTTTCTTACGCTTTCACCGCTCTCAAATTGGCAATAAATTTATCAAACAAATACGCCACATCGTTCGGGCCGGGGCTCGCTTCGGGGTGTCCTTGGAATGAGAATGCCACTTGGTCGGTTAGTTCAATGCCTTGTACGGAGTTGTCGAAAAGCGAACGGTGGGTCACTCGCACATTGGCAGGAAGACTTTCTTCGTCCACTTCAAAGCCGTGATTTTGGCTGGTGATTAACACTTTGCCACTGTCTAAATCTTGTACTGGGTGGTTTGCCCCGTGGTGTCCGAATGGCATTTTTTTGGTTTTTCCGCCTGCGGCTAAGCCTAACAGTTGATGTCCTAAACAAATGCCAAACAGCGGTTTTTTGCTTTTCAAGAATGTTTGAATGGCGGCAATCGCATAATCACAAGGTTCAGGGTCGCCCGGTCCGTTGGATAAGAAAATGCCGTCCGGATTTAACGCCAACACCTCTTCGGCAGGCGTTTGAGCAGGAACGACCGTGATATTACAGCCCCGTTCGGCGAGCATGCGTAAAATATTGCGTTTGGTGCCGAAATCATAGGCGACAATGTTAAATTCGGGGTTTTCCGCTTCAATGTAGCTTTTGCCCAGTTGCCACTCGCCTTGTGTCCAAGGGTAGGTTTTGGCACTGGTGACTTCTTTGGCTAAATCTTTGCCTGCCATTGAGCCGAAACTTAAGGCTAATTCCAAGGCTTTTTTCTCGTCCGCTTCGGTTAAATTTTCGCCTGTTAAAATGCAGCCTGCTTGTGCGCCTTTGTCACGCAAAATACGGGTTAAACGGCGAGTGTCAATATCGGCAATTGCCACCACATTATGGGCTTTTAAATATTGATCAAGGCTTTGATTGGAGCGGAAATTGCTGTGAATTAAGGGTAAATCACGGATAATTAAGCCCGCCGCAAATACTTGATGACTTTCAAAATCTTCAACGTTGCAACCTGTGTTGCCAATGTGGGGATAAGTTAAGGTGACGATTTGTTTAAAATAAGAAGGGTCAGTTAAAATTTCTTGATAGCCTGTCATGGCAGTGTTAAAAACGACTTCGCCGATAGTGTGACCTTCAGCACCGATGGATGTGCCGTGAAAAACACTACCGTCAGCAAGCACGAGAATGGCTTGTGCGGACATAATTACTCCTGATTGTGTGGTTGAACACTTACAAATATTCATTAACCTAAGATTGCTTAGTGCAATCTCGAGATGAATTAATTAAATTCAAGCTATTTTATCAAGCCCAGATCATCTTGTAAAGTTACAAGAATATATATTTATGCAGAAAAAGTGAATTAATATTCACACTATGCAGATTTCTAGCTAAACTGAGGTAAATTTTTTTGTAGATTTCGCCTAACTCATTTACAATAGGGAAAAATTTATTTGAGAACAAATCAGATGAAAAAAACTGCAATATTATCCACCGCACTTTGTAGTATCGTTTTATTGAGTGGCTGTACTAACACGCTTGATCCTGTGACAGGCGAACGCAATGATCCACTACAAGGTTTTAACCGTACCATGTGGGATTTTAACTATAAAGTGTTAGATCCTTATCTATTAAAGCCCGTAGCGAAAGGCTGGGATGCTTTGCCTAGCCCACTGACTACAGGCATCTCCAATGTTGCCAATAACCTAGATGAACCGGTCAGTTTTGTTAACCGATTATTGGAAGGTGAGGGTAAAAAAGCCATAGTACATTTTAATCGTTTTGTGATTAATTCAACCTTTGGTTTAGGCGGTTTAATTGACTGGGCTAGCTATAGTGACCCACTCAAAATTGAACATCAACGTACTTTTGGAGATAGCCTTGGCAGTTATGGTGTAGAGCCGGGCGCCTATGTTGTGTTACCGGTATATAACGCTACCACGCCACGAGAATTAACCGGTTCGATAGTCGATACCGCTTATACTTATCCATTCTGGCACTGGGTTGGTGGGGCATGGTCCCTAGTTAAAACTGGTGTTCAAGCTGTGGATACACGAGCCAAAGCAATGGATAAAGAGGCATTACTCGATCAGGCACAAGATCCTTATATCACGTTCCGTGAAGCCTATTATCAAAATCTTGAATATAGAGCCACTGATGGCAATGTTAAAGTAAAAGAAACGGGATTATCAGAAGATGATTTAAACAGTATAGATTAAATAAGAATTAAATAAGGAATTTATTATGGAAATGACATCAACTCAACGCTTAATTTTAGCTAATCAATATAAATTAATGGGTTTACTTGAACCAGAAAGCAAAGCAAAATACAGTCGTTTAGAAACGATTGTAAAGGGCGGTTTTGCGCGTGAATTAAAAGAATTAGATCAGGAGTTTAGCAATATTTCATTAGAAGAATGCCAAACTGTTCTCGATACCTTAGAAATGTACAAAGCCTTGCATGTTTCTTACAATAATTTATCCGACAAAACTACTGTTACGCCACACCGCTTACAATTCGTAGGCTATTGTGCGGTGCGTGAGAAAAAATATTTAAGCTACTTGCGTTTTATTACAGGTGTAGAAGGCAAATATCAAGAATTTATGCGTTGCGAACATGGCTGTGATTCACAAACCCCAATGTGGGATAAATACATCAAAATGCTGGATGAATGGCGTAACTGCCCGCATGGTTATCATTTAAGTATTCAGGAAATCCAGAATATTTTGAATGCATAAAACTTAGCGAAAAAATACCGCACTTTGCTTGATGGAGTCATGATGAAAATAAAGTGCGGTTTATTTTTTATCTGTTTTATATCAATATAAACTTTCATTATTCATGTAATTTCAATAATAACCGATCCATAGTACGATACCCCAATGCTTCCGCTAAATGGGCTTGCGTAATTTGTTCCGACTCTGCTAAATCTGCAATAGTACGAGAAACCTTGAGAATACGATGATAAGCTCGTACCGATAAACCGAGTTTAGTTAGCGCATTTTCCAAAAAAATCGCATCTTTTTCTAATAACGGGCAATAACGTTCAATTTCTTTGCTGGTTAAATGAGCATTCACTTTACCCTGCCGAGCGAATTGTCTTTCGCGTACCTTAACAATTTTTAACCGCACTTGTTCGCTGCTTTCACCCCGATCTTGTTGGCTTTGTAATGCACCCTGCGGTAACAAGGGGACTTCAATCGATAAATCAAAGCGATCTAAAAAAGGTCCTGATAACCGATTTAAATAACGGATAATTTGTTGTGGTGATGTGCGATTGTGCGATCCTTGATAATGCCCTGTTGGGCTTGGATTCATAGCAGCAACTAATTGAAATTTAGCGGGGAATTGAATCTTAGCAGTGGCACGAGAGATAACTATTTCACCACTTTCTAAGGGTTGGCGTAACGCATCTAATACTTTACGTTCAAATTCTGGCAATTCATCTAAGAACAGAATGCCATTATGGGCTAATGAAATTTCGCCCGGTTTTGGGATCGACCCTCCACCCACTAACGCGGGCAAAGATGCACTATGATGCGGGCTACGGAATGGACGTTTCTTCCAATTGGCAAAATTCAGTTCATTTTGAATCAGGCTTGTGACGGAGGCGGTTTCTATGGCTTCTTGATCACTCATTTCGGGTAAGAGATCGGTTAATCGACTGGCAAGCATGGTTTTGCCTGTCCCCGGTGGACCTAATAAAAGTAAGTTATGCTGTCCAGCCGCGGCAATGATTAAGGCTCGTTTGGCATGATGTTGCCCGATAATATCGGTTAAATCTTTACTATTTTGCACCGCACTTTGCTTGGCATTTGACCTAATTTGATCTGCCATTTGGCTCGCCGTTGGCAAATTTAATTGATTATCGAGAAATTGTACCACTTCTAACAGTGAATTTGCATAATAACTGTCGTGTTCTGAGATGAGAGAGGCCTCATTGGCATTTTGTGGGGCAATAATCATGGTTCTTTTTGCTTTTTGAGCCGCTAAAATAGCAGGAATAACTCCTTGTACACCACGTAAATTACCTGTTAATGCCAGTTCACCGAGAAATTCAAATTGACGTAATTGTTCCGCATTAATTTGCCCTGATGCTGCCAAAATCCCCAACGCAATCGGCAAATCAAAACGTCCCCCTTCTTTCGGTAAATCTGCTGGGGCAAGATTAACCGTAATACGTTTTGGTGGATATTTAAATTGTGCATTAATCAAGGCACTTCTCACGCGATCTTGTGCTTCTTTCACGGTTTTTTCTGGTAATCCCACCAACACAAAATTTGGTTTACCATTGCTAATATGGACTTCGATGGTCACAAGGGGGGCTTGTACCCCGATAGAGGCACGGCTATAAACAATGGCTAACGACATGACTTTTCCTTTTAAATAACAAATCAGAAAAATCATAAAAAAATCCACCGCACTTTACAAAAATGACGGTATATTTTTGGAATAGAGATCACAAAATTAAGGATTTTCAGTGGCAAAAGCAGGACTAAACCATTCATTTAACTTGGCGGACAAACGATCTATGCCGATTTTATTGAGAGCTGAAAATGGCTCAACTTGAACATCTCCCTGAAAGGGTAAAATCGCTTCACGCACCATTTTTACGGTTTTTGATCTGGCACTTTGGCTAAGTTTATCTGCTTTGGTGAGTAATAATAGTACAGGTAATGCCGATGCGACAGCCCATTTAATCATTTGCTGATCTAAATCTTTTAGCGGATGGCGAATATCCATTAAAATCACTACGCCTTGCAAACATTCTCGTTTCTGTAAATATTCCGATAAAGACTTTTGCCATTGCAATTTCATCTGTTCAGGGACAGCAGCATAACCATAACCGGGTAAATCCACGAGTTTACATTGCTGTTCCACTTCAAATAAATTAATTAACTGCGTCCGCCCCGGGGTTTTTGATGTACGAGCCAAGTTTTTTTGATTGGTTAAAGCATTAAGTGCGGTAGATTTTCCCGCATTTGAACGTCCTGCAAAAGCGATTTCAATTCCCGTATCTTCGGGGAGTTGCGTAATATTCGCTGCACTGGTGAGAAAGTGGGTTTTATAGTAGTTTAATTTTATTTCAGACATGGATTTTCTCTTTTTATCTTCTTTGCACGTGGTTTTTGATGCTAAGCATACCTGATAATCAAGAAAATAGCACGAAACAGCGTATTTTTCATATAAGTCATCATAAATTTTCATATTTCACACAGGTTTTTTTAGCTCAATATATGGATAATTTTGCTATAAATTTAAACTGTGATCTAGATCACTTTTTCATTTATTCTAATTTTGTAATATAGCCCTAAATTAGAATTTCAAACTTTATCAATTAAGCATTATCTGATTGATAATTAATGTAATATCTATCCATAGGAGAACTTAATATGAAATTCACCAAAAGAACGTTTATGAAATCACTTCTCGCTGTATCTGTTTTAGGTTTTGCTGGATTAAGTAGCTTACCAGCATATTCTAACACGGAAGATCCATTAAAATTAGGTTTCTTAGTGAAACAGCCTGAAGAACCATGGTTCCAAACCGAATGGACATTTGCGGATAAAGCTGCCGCCGATTTGGGAAATGTGCAAATTATCAAAATTGCAGTGCCTGATGGTGAAAAAACCTTAAACGCTATTGATAATTTAGCCGCTAATGGTGCAAAAGGTTTTGTGATTTGTACGCCAGATCCAAAACTTGGACCGGCGATTATGGCAAAAGCCAGATCCTATAAAATGAAAGTTATTACCGTTGACGATCAATTTTTAAATGCAGCCGGTGAACCGATGACCCAAGTGCCATTAATTATGATGGCGGCGGAAGAAATTGGTCAACGTCAAGGTCAAGAACTTTACAAAGAAATGCTTAACCGCAAATGGGATGTGAAAGAAACCGCAGTGCTTGCAATTACAGCAGATGAATTAGATACCGCTCGTCGCCGTACTGAAGGTTCAATTTCAGCATTAATTGCATCAGGGTTCCCTGAAAAACAAATTTATAAATCACCAACTAAAAGTAATGATATTCCAGGTGCATTGGATGCCGCCAATTCCATGTTAGTACAACATCCTGAAGTGAAAAATTGGTTGATTGTCGGTATGAATGACAATACGGTGTTAGGTGGTGTGCGTGCCACCGAAGGTCAAGGCTTTAAAGCGGCAAATGTGGTGGGTATTGGTATCAATGGTACGGATGCCGTTAATGAATTATCTAAACCGAACCCAACCGGTTTCTTAGGTTCATTATTACCTAGCCCAGATGTGCACGGTTATAGAAGTGTTGAATTATTGTACAAATGGGTCAAAGATGATGTTGAACCTGAAAAATTTATTGCCATCGGCGATCCTGTATTTTTAAAACGTGAAAATTTCAAAGAAGAATTAGCGAAAAAAGGACTTTAATCTTCTTATTGTTGGATTTCTCTTGGTGTCATGGCATTGCTATATCGTTGAGAGAAATCCAACCATTCAATGTCCTTTATAAGGAGAAACTCTATGCAAATTCCTTATTTAGAATTTGATAACATTACCAAAATATTCCCCGGCGTTAAAGCTCTACAAAATGTGTCATTTAAATGTTATGAAGGTAAGGTTCACGCTTTAATGGGCGAAAATGGGGCGGGTAAATCGACCCTATTGAAAATCCTGAGCGGTAACTATTTACCCACCGAAGGGAAATTACATATCGGTGGACGAACTATGACCTTTCGTAATACCAAAGAAGCCTTATTGGCTGGGATTGCGATTATTTATCAAGAATTGAATATTGTGCCTGAAATGACGGTGGCGGAAAATTTGTGTTTAGGGCAATTTCCTCATCATTTGGGTATAGTGAATCAAAAGGCGTTAATCGAACGGACGCAGCAATATTTAGATAAGTTAGATCTGAATGTTGATCCTAATACCCCATTAAAAGAGCTATCCATCGGTCAATGGCAAATGATTGAAATTGCCAAGGCCTTAAGTCGGGGAGCAAAAATTATTGCCTTTGATGAACCAACCAGTAGTTTATCCGCACCTGAAATTGACAAATTATTTCAAGTGATTAATGAATTGAAAGCGGAAGGCAAAGTGATTTTATATGTTTCGCACCGAATGGAAGAAATTTTCCGTATTAGTGATGAAATCACCGTATTAAAAGACGGACAATTTGTGGAAACTTTCAGTGATTTGAGCAAAATCACTAATGATGATTTAGTGCGGAGCATGGTGGGACGTAATCTGGGTGATATTTATCATTATCGCCCAAGAGAAACCGGTGAAACTCGGCTAAAAATCACCGCACTTTCTGGCACAAAATTGAAAGGCGACTTTAATTTATCCGTTAAAGCAGGGGAAATTCTCGGTTTATTTGGATTAGTCGGCGCCGGGCGTTCAGAATTACTGAAAGTGATCTTTGGTGCGGATCCGATGACACAAGGCTCAATTGAATTAGACGGTAAACAATGTACGATTTCCACCCCAAAACAAGCCATTGAACAAGGTATTGTGCTTTGTCCAGAAGATCGTAAAAAAGAAGGGGTTATTCCAACGGCGACGGTAGCTGAAAACATTAATATCAGTGCCAGACGTTCACATAATTTGTTTAAATTTATTATTAATGAAAAATGGGAAAAACAAAACGCAGAACAACAACGTCAACAAATGAACGTGAAAACCCCATCTATTGAGCAGTTAATTGTGAATTTATCTGGGGGGAATCAACAAAAAGCCATTCTTGGACGTTGGTTATCGGAAGATATTAAAGTGCTGTTGCTTGATGAACCTACAAGGGGGATTGATGTGGGAGCAAAATCAGAAATCTATGATTTGATTTTCAAATTAGCGGATGAAAAATTGGCGATTATCGTGGTTTCCAGTGATTTACCTGAAGTGATTGGTGTGGCGGATAGAATTATGGTTATGCGAACAGGGAAAATGACTGGTTGCGTTGAACGTTCACAAGCTACAGAAGAAAAAATTTTAAAATTGGCAATGGTTTAACTATTTTGGAGATGTATAATGAATACGACAACTCAAACAAAAAATGCGACAATTTTATCCAAAATCTGGAATGCTTACGGCATGTTACTGATTTTCGCTGTGATTTTTATCGCATCCTGTATCTTTATTCCTAACTTTGCGACAGTTATCAATATGAAAGGGCTAGGGCTTGCTATTTCCATGAGTGGAATGGTATCTTGCGGAATGTTATTTTGCTTGGCAGCACGTGAAATAGACTTATCTGTTGCATCCGTGATTGCCTGTGCTGGCGTCGTCACCGCAGTGACATTGAATGCCACACAAAGCTTATTTCTAGGCATTGCAGCCGGTTTAGGCTTGGGCGCAATGATTGGATTAATGAACGGATTTGTCATTGCTAAACTTAAAATTAGTTCATTTATTAGTACCCTTGCTACCATGCAAATTGCACGTGGCTTAGGTTATATTATTTCTGACGGTAAAGCGGTGGGAATTACTAAAGAAGAATTTTTTGATTTAGGCTATCAAGATTTTCTTGGTATTCCGTTGCCAATTTGGTTTACCATTATTTGTATTGCTATTTTTGGTTTCTTACTCGGTCGCACCACTTATGGACGAAATACCTTAGCCATTGGTGGTAATGAAGAAGCCTCTCGTTTAGCGGGGATTAATGTTGATCGAACTAAATTGCTTATTTTTGTAGCATCAGGGGTCGTTTCAGCATTAGCGGGGGTAATTCTTGCTGCTCGTATGACAAGTGGACAACCAATGACCTCCATTGGTTTTGAAATGACCGCCATTTCAGCTTGTGTACTGGGTGGTGTCTCAATGAGTGGTGGAGTTGGTAAAATTTCCTTTATTATTGCTGGGATTTTGATTTTAGGTACAATTGAGAATGCCATGAACTTACTCAATATTTCACCATTTGCTCAATATGTGGTACGTGGATTAATTCTATTAATTGCGGTGATTTTTGATAAATATAAACAAAAATTTATTAAATCATAAGGAAAATGCATGCAATCTTCTCCTGCTCAACAAGATAATCCATTATTACCGGGCTATAATTTTAATGCTTATTTAGTCGCAGGAATGACGCCGATTGTGGCAGGAGAAGCATTGGACTTTACCATTAACCGACCTAACGGCATGAAAGGTTATATTATTAATTTAACCACTGATGGGATTGGGACAATTTTTCAAGGTGATGATCAATTTAATTGCTCCGCAGGTGATTTGCTGTTATTTCCGCCGAATGCCACCCATTATTATCATCGAGCAGAAAACAGTCCTTTATGGCATCATCAATGGATTTATTTTCGTCCCAGAGCCTTATGGAAAGATTGGCTTAATTGGAGTGATACGGTCAATCATGTGGGGCGGTTGACCGTTACCGATTGCAACGAATATCAACGGATTTTGACATTATTTAAACAAATTGAACAAGAATATCGGCATAAAGGGTTGTTTTATGAAGAAATGTCGATGTGTTTACTTGAACAATTATTACTCACTTGTTTTAAACTCGATCCGTCTAATAAACAGCGAATGTTAGATCCTCGAGTGTTATCCGCTTGTCATTTTATCACCGACAACTTGGGGCAAAATCATAAAATCGCTGATATTGCCAACGCTATTCATATTTCTCCCTCTCGCCTTGCTCATTTATTTGTCCAACAAACAGGCAGCTCCATGATTAAATGGCGAGAAGAACAACGCATGATTAAAGCCCAGCATTTACTCCATACGTCTAACGCACCGATTTACCATATCGCCAGAATCTTAGGCTATGATGATCAGCTTTATTTTTGTCGTTTATTTAAACGCCATACAGGGTTAAATCCATCAGAATATCGTAATTCTCGTTAAAATGTGATCTCGTTCACATTTATTTTTATCTAGCTATTTAATCCATATAAACAGCATATTGACCTCTTACTTTTGGCTAACTTTAAGATTATTCTAGGATATAGTTATTTTATCAAAAGAGAGAATAATCTATGAAAAATACAGCGCAATATATTCAATCTGGGCAAGCTGTGCTAGGAATTGAATTTGGTTCAACACGAATTAAAGCCGTTTTAATTAACCAGCAAGGTGAGATTCTTGCTACTGGTATTGCCGATTGGGAAAATCATTTTGACAATGGCATTTGGACTTATTCCGAAGCTGAAATTTGGCAAGGTTTGCAGCAATCTTATGCGGATTTAACTCAACAGATTCAAGATAAATATCAAGTCACCTTAACTAAACTATCTGCTATTGGCATCAGTGCCATGATGCACGGTTATTTACCTTTTGATAAACAAGATAATTTGCTCGTACCATTTCGAACTTGGCGGAATAATTTTACGCAAAAATCTTCGCAAAAATTGACCGCACTTTTTAACCATAATATTCCGCAACGTTGGAGCATTTCCCATTTATATCAAGCGATTTTGAATAATGAACCGCATGTTGCTCAAATTGATTATTTCACTACGCTGGCAGGCTATGTACATTGGCGATTAACTGACGAAAAAGTATTGGGGATTGGTGATGCGTCAGGCATGTTTCCGATTGATAGTGAACGATTGGATTATGATCAGACCATGCTACAACAATTTGATCAATTGATTAGCGAAAAACAATATTCTTGGCATATTAAAGCGCTATTACCGAAAGTATTACTAGCAGGTGACAATGCAGGCTTTTTAAGCGAAAAAGGAGCGAAATTACTTGATCCTGCTGGTAATTTGCAAGCCAATATTCCATTTTGTCCACCGGAAGGGGATGCCGGAACTGGTATGGTCGCCACCAATAGTATTAAAGAAAAAACTGGTAATATTTCTGCTGGTACTTCTGCCTTTGCTATGATCGTATTAGAAAAAGCCTTGTCAAAAGTCTATCCTGAATTAGACATTGTCACTACGCCTACAGGTAAACTGGTGGCAATGGCACACGCTAATAACTGCAGTTCAGAAATTAATGCTTGGGTACATTTGTTCAATGAAGTGCTGCAAGCCTTTGATGTAAATGTAAATTCCCAAAAACTCTATGAAACCTTATTTAATCAAGCCTTAAAAGGATCACCGGATTGCGGTGGTTTACTGGCTTATGGCTTCCATTCTGGCGAACATATTGTGGGGCTGGGATCAGGTTGCCCGCTGTTTATTCACCCGACGAATGCGGAATTTAATGTGGCGAATTTTATGCTTTCCCATCTTTATGCTGCCTTTGGAGCGATGAAATTAGGGGTCGATATTTTGTTGCAACAAGAGAACGTCAATATTGAGCAAATACTCGCCCATGGTGGTATGTTCAAAACCCAAGGTATCGCACAAAAAGTCTTAGCATCCGCCTTAAATATCCCTGTTGCCATCATGCAAACCGCAGGTGAAGGGGGAGCTTGGGGTATTGCATTATTAGCCAATTTCTTAGGCAAAAATAACACGTTAAGTGAGTATTTAGATCATGAGATTTTTATCCAAAGCCAGCTTGATGTGGTTAAGCCTGAGCCGACAATTCATCAGGGTTATGAGAAATTTATTAAACAATATCAACAAGGTATCGCTATTGTACAAACAGCGATTGAACATACAAAATAGGAGAATAATTATGCAATTCTTAAAAAATTTAGAAGTCTGGTTCGTCGTGGGTAGCCAACATCTTTATGGTGAAGATGCTTTAGCTGAAGTAAAACAGCATGCGGAGCAAATTGTAACGCATTTAAACAAGCAAAATCCGTTTATTAAAATTAAGTTACAGCCGTTAGCCACCACACCGGATGAGATTTTAACCCTTTGCCAACAAGCCAATAATCAACCCAATTGTGTGGGATTAATGGCGTGGATGCACACCTTTTCACCTGCCAAAATGTGGATTGCAGGGCTAACCCAACTAAACAAACCTTTATTACAATTTCATACCCAATTCAATCAACATATTCCTTGGCATGATATTGATATGGATTATATGAATTTACATCAAACCGCTCACGGTGATCGTGAATTTGGTTTCTTAGTTTCTCGTTTACGCAAAGCGAGAACCGTTCTGGTCGGGCATTGGAAATCCCTTGAAGTGCAACAAAAATTAGATCGTTGGTTACGTGTGTGTGCCACGATTTACGATCAACAACACCTTAAAATAGCTCGCTTTGGTGATAATATGCGACAAGTTGCCGTGACCGAAGGGGATAAAGTAGAAGCCCAAATTAAATTTGGTTACAGCGTGAATGGTTATGGCGTGTATCAATTAGTTGATGCGATTAATCAGGTGAGTGAGGCGGATGTTAAAAAATTAGTTCAGGAATACGAGCAATCTTATACCTTGGTGGATAGCCTAAAAGAAAATGGCGAAAAACGCACCGCACTTTTTGACAGTGCCAGAATTGAACTGGGTTTAAAAGCCTTCTTGGAACAAGGTGATTTCCACGCTTTCACTGACACCTTTGAAAATTTAAATGGCTTAAAACAACTACCGGGCTTACCAGTCCAACGCTTAATGGAACAAGGTTATGGTTTCGGTGGTGAAGGCGATTGGAAAACAGCCGCCTTAGTGAGAGCTATTAAAGTGATGAGTTATGGCTTACCAAAAGGATCATCTTTTATGGAAGACTATACTTATCACCTTGACGAAAATAATGAATTAGTGTTAGGCGCACACATGCTGGAAGTTTGCCCGAGCATTGCTAACGATAAACCAATCTTAGACATCAAACCATTAGGTATTGGCGGTAAAGAAGATCCAACTCGTTTAATCTTTACTGCAAAAACCGGCAAAGCAGTCAACGCTACCATCGTAGATATGGGGAATCGGTTTAGAATGATCGTGGCAGACTTAGATGCCGTAGATAAACCACAATCTATGCCAAATCTTCCTGTCGGACACGCTTTCTGGCAGCTCAAACCGAATTTTGATATTGGTACACAAGCATGGGTATTAGCTGGTGGCGCTCACCATAGTGTGTTTAGTCTAGATATAGATGCCGACATGCTTCGTACCTTGGCGGAATATTGGGATATTGAGTTTATCCATATTCATCAAGATACCAAACTCGCCGAGTTGAAAAATGAGTTGCGCTGGAATGAGTTAGCTTATCGTTAAATAATATTAAGGCATAGTGAATACTCATTTTACTATGCCTTTTGTTGGTTAACAATGATACTTATTTCGATACTCAACCAAATCTTCAATGGTCAGCACGGGATACCCGAATTTTTGAGCAAATTCTACGATTTGTGGGGTTCTTGCCATGCTACCGTCATCGTTAGTGATTTCACAAATCACGGCAGCAGGTTTGTAACCTGCTAATACGGTTAAATCCACAGATGCTTCGGTATGTCCACGGCGTTTTAACACGCCCCCTTTTACTGCTCTTAATGGAAAAACGTGTCCCGGGCGGTGTAAATCGGTTGGTTTGGCGCTATCTGCGAGAGCCGTTTTAATGGTAGTGACACGATCGGCGGCTGAAACACCTGTGGATACGCCTTGAGCAGCTTCAATGGTGACTGTGAATGCGGTTTTATTGACGCTAGTGTTGTCTTGCACCATAGCGGGTAAATCAAGCTGTTGGCAAAGCTCATCCGTGATACATAAACAGACAATACCACTACCATAGCGAATTAATGTCGCCATTTGTTCGCTGTTAATGGTTTCGGCGGGGAAGATTAGATCACCTTCGTTTTCACGATCTTCATCGTCTAACACTAATACGCCGTTACCTTGTTTAAAGGCTTCTAACGCATTGATCACACGTTGTTCGGCAGTGCCAAAAGGGGATAATAATGACTGATTCATAGTAAATTCCTTAGAAAATGCAAATATAAATTACCAGAATCAGGGCGCAAGAAATGACAAAAACAAGCGACATTTCGCTTGTATATATCGTTATCTCTCTTTCATCCAGACTATAACTGTTGGCTTTGGGGTTTCACCAAATCTGCTGACTTCTTTAACAAGAACGCTCGCGGGCTATACCGCCAGTAGGGAATTTCACCCTGCCCTGAGAATGCGAAATAAGTATAGCACCAGTTAAATTTGATTGCTATTGATAAAAAAGGTTTTTATTCTAAATAAATATTGCATACAATAGACAAAATTACACAAATTTAAACCGCAGTTTGCGAATTATGTAGCATAACGCTTATATTTTGAACGGAAAAAGTGCGGTAATTTTTTAAGGATTTTCCTATGAGTGACGATTATTCATACCTGCAACAAAAACGTAAACAGTTGAATTTACAAGTGAATGAACTTTGTGAAAAAGCGAATATATCCAGAGCTTATTTTAATCAACTGGTGTCTGGTAAAATTAAAAACCCCAGTGCGGTGAAATTAACGGCTTTACATAAAGCATTAAATATTGCGAATGTTCCCGAGTCAAAACGAGTTGGGGTGATTTTTGGTAAGTTTTATCCCGTGCATACTGGACATATTAATATGATTTTTGAAGCCTTTAGTAAGGTGGATGAGATACACGTGATAGTCTGTAGCGACACGGAACGGGATCTTAAGCTCTTTTATGATAGTAAAATGAAACGCATGCCAACGGTGCAAGATCGTTTACGTTGGATGCAACAAATCTTTAAATATCATAAAAATCAGATTTTTATTCATCATTTGTTGGAAGATGGCATCCCAAGCTATCCAAACGGTTGGGAAGGTTGGTCTGGGGCGGTAAAAGCTTTATTTAAAGAGAAAAATGTCAATCCAACGGTGGTATTTAGTAGTGAAATTCAGGACAAAGCCCCCTATGAAAAATATCTCAATTTGGACGTGGTGTTAGTCGATCCTGAACGGCGGTTTTTTAACGTATCGGCGACTAAAATTCGTAACAATCCGTTCCATTATTGGAAATTTATCCCGAAAGAAGTGCGTCCATTTTTTGCCAAAACCATTGCTATTTTAGGCGGTGAAAGTAGTGGTAAAACCGTGTTAGTCAATAAATTGGCAGCGGTGTTTAATACCACATCGGCATGGGAATATGGGCGTGAATTTGTATTTGAGCAACTCGGTGGTGATGAGCAAGCCATGCAATATTCCGATTATCCACAAATGGCATTAGGACATCAACGTTATATTGATTATGCCTTGCGTCATGCACACAAAGTGGCGTTTATTGATACAGACTTTATTACTACGCAGGCGTTTTGTATTCAGTATGAAGGTAAAGCTCACCCATTTTTAGATTCAATGATTAAGGAATATCCATTTGATGTGACTATCTTATTGAATAATAATACAAAATGGGTAAATGACGGATTACGTAGTTTGGGTTCTCATAAAGCGCGTCAACGTTTTCAACAATTACTGAAAAAATTGTTAGATAAATATAAAGTACCTTATATTGAAATTGAATCACCGAGTTATTTAGAGCGATACAATCAAGCAAAAGCTATTGTGGATAAAATTCTCAATGATGAAGAAATTACAGATCTTACTCACGATAACAGTATTTTTACAGAAACAGAGGAATAATGATTTTATTTGCAGGCGATCCCCATGGCAGTTATGAACATTTATATCCTTTTGTACGTGAACGTGCGGATATTAGCTTGATTATTTTGGGGGATTTACAACTGACTAACCCGAAACCGTTAGATGATTTAGCCCAATATTGTGATATTTGGTTTATTCACGGAAATCACGATAGTAAAATTGTGGCGAATTATGAAGCTATTTGGGGTAGTCATTGGAAAGAGCGGAATTTGCACGCTAGAGTAGTGGAGATTGAAGGTAAACGTATTGCGGGATTAGGGGGAGTTTTTCGCGGACAAATTTGGATGCCACCGAGCAAACCTGTGTTTTTTGATCCCATTCATTATTGTCAATATTGTCAGCCGGAACATTTATGGCGGAATGGTATTCCTTTACGTCATAGGGTTTCTATTTTTCCGTCCGATATTGAAATACTAGAAAACCAACAAGCGGATATTTTAATTTGTCATGAAGCACCTAAGCCACACCCATTAGGCTTTCGGGTGTTAAATCAGCTGGCAGAGAAAATGGGCGTAACACAATTATACCATGGTCATCATCACGAAAATTTTGATTATAGTAAGTTAAAACGCAAAAATTCATTTCAAACTGTTAATGTGGGGTTTCGCAGTCTTTGTGATCTTGATGGCAATTATTTGTTGAAAGGAGTGGATGATCGGTAATTAAACTATTAAATAAAGTGCGGTTTAAAATTCAAAAATTAAAAGATTGATAGGTACTTTGTTTTTCTTTAATTCATTTATTCCTGTCCTGTGTATAAATAATTGTTGATTCTAATATAAAAATATTCATCAGAATGTAAAAAATATGTTGCAACTTATACTAAATTTTAGTATATCTTGATAGGTCCCTTTATTGGGAATGTAAATATGACAACTCAATCCCCCTTTTCTAGGAGAACTATAATTATGAAAAAATTACTAAAACTTTCTCTTGTTGCCGGTATAGCCATGTCAGCTTTTTCCGCTCAAGCCGCAGATGAGCAATTTATTACTATCGGTACAGGGGGACAAACGGGTGTGTATTATGTGGTTGGTCAGTCGATTTGTCAGTTAGTAAATCGTGATACAGCGAAAACCCATATTAAATGTAATGCGCCATCAACAGGTGCTTCAATTGCTAATCTAAATTCCATTGCGGCAAAAGAAATGGATATGGGGATTGCTCAATCCGACTGGCAATATCATGCGTATAACGGTACCAGCTCTTTTGAAGGTAAGAAAAATGATAAATTGCGCGCGGTGTTCTCACTACATGCGGAACCTTTTACCTTAATGGCGCGTGATGATTCAGGGATTAAATCTTTTGATGATTTAAAAGGCAAACGTGTCAATGTGGGTGATCCGGGATCTGGTACTCGCGCAACTATCAATGTGATTATGGCGGAAAAAGGTTGGACAGATAAAGATTTCAAAGTCGCTGCCGAATTAAAACCAGCTGAAATGGCATCATCCATGTGTGATAATAACCTTGATGCAATTACCTATAACGTAGGGCATCCGAATGGAGCATTAAAAGAAGCAGCAGCCTCTTGTGATGCACATTTAGTACCCGTGACGGGTCCAGAGATTGATAAATTAGTTGAACAGCATTCTTACTATGCAAAAGCCGTCATTCCGGGCGGTTTATATAAAGGTACGGACAATCCTGTGGATACTTTTGGTTCTTATGCAACCTTAGTCAGTTCTACCGATGTAGATGCGGATAAAGTGTATGCGGTGGTAAAAGCAGTGTTTGATAACTTCGATCGTTTTAAACGTTTACATCCAGCATTTGCTAACTTAAAAGAAGAAGATATGATTAAAAATGCCTTATCTGCACCGTTGCACGAAGGGGCTGCTCGTTATTATAAAGAAAAAGGTTGGTTAAAATAATCTTTATAAATATAATGAGTTATCTTCTTTTCTACACCCTATGCAATTTGCGTAGGGTGTCTAATTATCATTATTTGAGTAATTTATTATGTCTGCACAAGCAAAAACAGTTGATTATGATGATTTACAAGATATGGTGGCATCCAATGATGCGGGTGGACGAAATCCAACTGGATTTGCCAAAAAGCTCATTGTGATCACCGCTATTGTATGGTCAGTATTTCAACTTTATTACACATCCCCTTTTCCGTTTTGGTTACAAGAACAATTAACACATTTAGGCATTGATTTGAATGTGGTGGTGGATGACACCAAAGCACGTTCTTATCATTTAGCCTTTGCGTTATTTTTAGCATTTTTGTCCTTTCCTGCCTTTGCGACTTCACCAAAACATCGTATTCCGTTATTAGACTGGTTTTTTGCTATAGCAGGAGCCTTTTTAGGGGCTTATTATCTCTTTTTCTATGAAGGTTTAGTGACCCGATTTGGCGCACCTAATTTACAAGATATTATTGCGGGTTGTTGTGGAGTGCTGTTGTTATTAGAAGCTACTAGACGAAGTCTAGGCTTACCTTTAGTGGTAATTGCCGTCATTTTTTTACTATACAATTTTTTCGGGCAATTTATGCCAACAGATTGGTTGATTAGTCACCGTTCTGGTTCGTTAGCACAAATTGTCAATCAACAATGGATCACAACCGAGGGCGTATTTGGTGTAGCGTTAGGCGTTTCAACTAAATATGTGTTTTTATTTGTATTATTCGGAGCGTTATTAGATAAAGCGGGCGCGGGTAACTATTTTATTAAAACGGCGTTTGCTTATTTAGGGCATTTACGTGGTGGACCTGCTAAAGCCGCTGTGGTTTCGTCGGCATTAACGGGGTTAGTTTCTGGTTCTTCAATTGCCAATGTCGTGACCACTGGAACATTCACCATTCCAATGATGAAACGTGTGGGTTTCTCGCCCGAAAAGGCGGGTGCAGTTGAAGTGGCATCCTCGGTAAATGGGCAAATTATGCCACCTGTCATGGGGGCGGCTGCGTTTTTAATGATTGAATATGTGAATATGCCTTATAGCCAATTGATTACCCATGCTTTTTTACCTGCACTGATTTCTTATATTGCATTAGTTTATATTGTGCATTTAGAAGCACGTAAAATGGGGTTAACAGGGCTTGAACGAGTCGATCCGCCCCGTCCATTTTTAATGGTGTTGATTCGGACCATCGGCTTTTTCTTAGCCATGTGCATAATTTATTTTGCTTTAGATTTGGGTTTAGGATGGATTAAAACGGCTGTGCCTGATTATTCATTCTTAATTATTTGTGGTTTACTCATTGCGGTGTATTTGGGGCTCATTCATCGAGTAGCAAGTTTCCCAGATTTGGAACCGGATGATCCCAATTCTAAAATTGTTAAACTACCATCGGCTAAACCGACAGTAAATGCTGGCTTACATTATCTGTTGCCGGTAATTGTGTTAATGTGGTGCTTAATGATTGAGCGTTTATCCCCCGGCTTATCTGCATTCTGGGCGATTCTTGCATTAGCCACGATTTTAGTCACTCAACGTCCTTTATTAAGCTGGTTTAGAGCGGAGAAAAGTAATAAAGCTGAATTATTTAAACAAGGTTTATACGAACTTATTGACGGCTTAGAAGTCGGTGCCAGAAATATGATCGGTATCGGTATTGCCACTGCCACTGCGGGGATTATTGTTGGTGTGGTGTCGTTAACTGGTTTTGGGGTGCAATTAGCGAACATTATTGAATTCTTATCCATGGGTAACATTTTATTAATGTTGATTCTTGTTGCAGTCTTCAGCTTAATTTTAGGTATGGGGCTGCCAACCACAGCAAACTATATCGTGGTGTCATCTTTAATGGCATTGGTAATTGTGGAGGTGGGTAAACAAAACGGCTTAATCGTACCATTAATCGCGGTGCATTTATTTGTATTTTATTTCGGGATTATGGCAGATGTTACCCCGCCGGTCGGTTTGGCATCCTTTGCTGCCGCGGCAATTTCAGGTGGTAGTCCGATTAAAACCGGGGCAACGGCCTTTTATTACAGCTTAAGAACCGCTATTTTGCCATTCTTGTTTATTTTCAATACGGATTTGTTGTTAATTGATGTGACTTGGTGGCATGCACTCTTGATTTTCTGTGTGGCAACAATAGGTATTATGATTTTTACTGCTGCTACAATGAATTTCTTCGTAGTGAAGAATAAATTATGGGAAACGGTGGTGTTAATTTTAGCTGCATTTACCTTGTTCCGTCCGGGATTCTTCATGGAATATGTTTCACCAACTGCACGTTCGGTCGATCCTGCTCATTTTGTACAAGAGTTAGGACAAGCACCCGTTGGACAAAATATTATGCTTAAAGTGTCTGGCATGAATCCTTATGGTAAGGAAATTCAATTTTACGCTCAACTGACGGTGCCTGAAGGTACAACAGGTGAAGAGCGTGTGCAAGCCCTAGGTTTAACATTGTTAGATACTGGGGAGCAAATTGAGATTAATGGTCAAACATCACCTAAAATCTTAATTGATAATGTGGAAATAGATTCTCCAGCCGCTAAAGCCGGTCTGAATTGGGATCAAACTATTCTTGAATTGGATGTGCCGGTTCATTCACTGAATAAAGAATGGATGTTTATTCCAGCGTTATTACTTGCTATTGGAATTTACTGGAATCAGCGCCGTAGAAAGCAATCAATTCACTAAATATGATGGCTAACTGTTTGGGTTAGCCTATTTAAAAAGGATATTTTATGTATAACAAACTTCTTATTGCCATTGATTTAAATAATTTAGAAAGTGCCAAATATGTGGTCGATACTTGTTTAAAACTGACGGTGAACAATCCGGATGCACTGTATCGTGTAGTATCTATTATTGAACCGATGGACGATAGTTTTATTTCAGCGTTTTTACCGAAAAATTTTGATAAGTCGGTGGTTGAAGAAGCGAACAAAGCCTTACATGATTTTACGCAGTCCGTTTTTCCAGCGGGGGCAAAAGTCCAGCATATTGTAGCACATGGTACGATTTATGAAGAAATTAATCGCATTGCTCAGGAAAAATCCGTCGATTTAATAGTGATGTTGGCAAGTAGCAAGCCTAATGCTAAAGGCTTAAGTTCCAATACGGTAAAAGTCGCTCGTAATAGTGAAAAACCGATGTTAATTTTAAAATAAGTAGCTTATCCCATTAAAGAATGGTTAAGCCTATCAATAAGCACTAATTTTACATCAATATTTTCTAATATTGACGAACTTTTATTCACAAAGTGCGGTCTAATTTAACATAAAATCGAAAGATAGTTGATCTTTTGGTTTTTTATGTTATAACAGGCAGGTGAAATTCATCTAGGATTAAAGAAGGAAAGCAATGAATAAAGAAGCACAAATGATGTTAGTTCCGCAAGGTAATCTGGAAGGTTATATTCGAGCAGCCAATGAGTATCCAATGCTTACCGCTGAAGAAGAAAAGGAATTGGCGGAACGTTTGTACTACAAAGAAGATTTAGAAGCAGCAAAAGCGTTGATTTTGTCACATTTACGCTTTGTGATTCATGTTGCTCGTGGTTATTCAGGTTATGGCTTGCCGCAAGCGGATTTGATTCAAGAAGGTAATATCGGTTTGATGAAAGCGGTAAAACGTTTTAATCCTCAAGTTGGCGTACGTTTGGTGTCTTTTGCGGTACATTGGATCAAAGCAGAAATTCACGAATATGTATTACGTAACTGGCGTATCGTGAAAGTTGCCACCACCAAAGCACAACGTAAATTGTTCTTCAATTTACGTAAAACTAAACAACGCTTAGGCTGGTTTAACGACAATGAAGTAGATGTGGTTGCAAACGAACTCGGCGTATCTAAACAAGATGTGATTGAAATGGAAAGCCGAATGACGGGTTCGGATGTGGGTTTTGATTTACCAAATGAAGAGGGTGAAGAAAGTAGTTTTTCTCCCGTGATGTACTTAGAAGACAAAAGCTCTAACTTCGCTGCAGAATTAGAAAACGAAAACTTTGAAAACCAAGCTGTTGAGCAACTAAGCAACGCAATGGAAACCTTGGACGAACGTAGTCAAGACATTATCAAAGCTCGCTGGCTAGACGACAATAAAGCGACCTTGCACGATTTGGCCGCTAAATACAATATTTCTGCTGAACGTGTGCGTCAGCTTGAAACTAATGCATTGAAAAAATTGAAAAGTGCGGTAAGTTTTTAATAAATTCTTGCCTGAAAAAAGATCGGAGAAATTCGATCTTTTTTATTGCGATAGAGTTAACCCTATTATAACAGCAATTGTAGTCCATCTGATGCTCCTTTAATTTTCCCTTTAATGGGTGAAAACCCTTGAGTATGCCAATGTTGATTTGCACGACAAAATTTACGGTAATTTTGCGGCGATGTCCCCACCTGTTTCTGAAAATTATCATAAAAACGGCTTAAGGCATTAAAACCGCTAGACAGCGAAATATCCAACATGGATTTATCCGTATCACTCAACAAGGCTTTAGCGTGGTTAATTCGCATCATGATAATATATTGCTTAATAGTGAGTTGCATGGTTTTCTTAAACAATCCCATGGCATAATTGGGGTTTAATCCCACCGCCGAGGCAATGTCCGCCGCCGTCAGGGCTTGGCTGTAATGGGTGGCAATGTGATTAAGCATTAAGCTCACATAATTTAATTGATGACGGGAATTATTATTTTCCTGTTTATTGTATTCCGCCCCACTGGCAAGGGCTTGCCAACCGTCAAAACTCATGCGTTTAATCATCAGTTGAATTTCGTTATACACCAACTGTTGACGATTGCTATCGGCTAATTGCAATTCTTTCTGCCAGCGTTCAATTTCAAACCGCCCCACCAAATCCGCTTGATTGGATTGCAAAATCATGCCGTGGGTAATTTGATTAATCAGCTTGTTCGGCAACGACCAAGACAAAAACAAATGCACAGGAATATCCAACACCGCCATCGCCGAGCAAGCCTGACAATCCACCAAACGATGCGGCACGGAAGCCCAAAACAACGCAATGTGCCCTGCTTTAATTGGAATATTTTTGCCATTAAAAATATATTCCACATCGCCAAAAGGAATATTAATTTCCATATGTCCATGCCAATGATAGCCTTCCATCACCCCTGGTGGCTGTTGCAAGGTCACATGCACAGGATATTGCGTGTGATACAAGGCTAAGGGACTAATCTCTTCGGATTCTTGGGGGAGGTTGTCCGCAAATGTTAAGGTTGAATCCTGATTTTTTTGGTTTTCTTTCATTCTTTCGTTCCTTTTAAAAAACCGCGGTAAAAAACACCGCACTTTTACCAAAAAATCTGTGACCCAAGTCATTAGATCTGAATTTTTGGGAATTTTTATTGAAATTATGGGAAGAATCTAACCGATTTAGCAGGCATACTCAAGCCAAATTTAAATCCCTTTATTTATTATCAGGAGTTTGCTATGAGTAGTCCAAAAATTACCTTTATCGGGGCGGGTTCCACCGTGTTTGTGAAAAATATTTTAGGTGATGTGTTTCATAAACCTGCGTTGAAAGAAGCTCGCATTGCCTTAATGGATATTGACCCTGTGCGGTTGGAAGAATCCCATTTTGTGATTGAAAAATTAATGAAATCCCAAGGGGCGAACGGCACGATTGAAAGTTACACCGATCAAAAAGAAGCCTTGCGTGATGCGGATTTTGTGGTGGTGGCGTTCCAAATTGGCGGTTATGAGCCTTGCACCGTGACGGATTTTGAAGTGTGCAAAAAATACGGCTTAGAGCAAACCATTGCCGACACCTTGGGCGTGGGCGGCATTATGCGTGCCTTGCGGACGATTCCGCACTTGTGGAAAATTTGTGATGATATGTTGGAAGTTTGCCCGAATGCCACCATGTTGAACTATGTGAACCCAATGGCGATGAACAGTTGGGCGATGTTTGAAAAATATCCACAAATTAAACAAGTGGGGCTTTGCCATTCGGTGCAAGGCACGGCGGAAGAATTGGCTCACGATTTAGATTTGGATCACCATGATTTGCGTTATATTTGTGCAGGTATTAACCACATGGCGTTTTATTTAAGCCTTGAAAAACGCTTGCCAGATGGCAGTTATCAAAGCATTTACCCTGATTTACACGAGGCTTATGCCAGCGGTCGTGCACCAAAACCACGCATGGATAATAATCTGCGTTGCAACAATATTGTGCGTTATGAAATGTTGAAAAAACTGGGCTATTTCGTCACCGAATCTTCCGAACATTTTGCCGAATACACGCCGTATTTCATCAAACCGAATCGCCCTGATTTAATTGAGCGTTACAAAGTGCCACTCGATGAATATCCAAAACGTTGCGTGGAGCAAGTGGAAAAATGGAAAAGCGACTTGCAAGAATTTAAACAAGCGGAAAAAATTTGTGTAGCAGAATCCCGTGAATACGCCAGTAGCATTATCAACTCCATTTGGACGGGACAACCAAGCGTGATTTACGGCAATGTGAAAAACGATCAGTTAATTGAAAACTTGCCGTCCGATTGCTGTGTGGAAGTGGCTTGTTTAGTGGATGCCAACGGCATTCAGCCAACTCATGTAGGCAAAATTCCAAACCATTTGGCGGCGTTGATGCAAACCAATATTAATGTGCAACGTTTAACCACGGAAGCCTTGATCACGGAAAATCGGGATCGTATTTATCATGCGGCAATGCTTGATCCGCACACCGCAGCCGCCCTTGGCTTAGAAGAAATTTATGCCTTGGTAGATGAATTATTGGTGGCACATAAAGACTGGTTACCAAACTGGATCAACCAATAAAACCATTCACAAAGCATGGTGAATCCTTACCATGCTTTTTTCCATCATTAATCACAAGGAGTAAACCATGAGTTTATCCATGAAAACCAAACTCAGTTTTGGACTGGGGGCATACGGCAAAGACTTTGCCATTGGCATTGTGTATATGTATTTAATGTACTATTACACCGATGTAGTGGGGGCATCTGCCGCCGTAGTGGGGACGATTTTTATGATCGCCCGTGTGTGGGATGCGGTCAACGACCCGATTATGGGCTGGATTGTGAACAACACCCGCACTCGCTGGGGCAAATTCAAGCCATGGATTTTAATTGGCACGATTTTAAATTCTATTGCCTTGCTTTCCCTGTTTTATGCCGACAAATTCAGCGGCACGGCGTTAGTGGTTTACATTGCCGTCACCTATATTTTATGGGGCATGACCTACACCTTAATGGACATTCCCTTTTGGTCACTCACCCCAACCCTCACCCTTGACCAACGGGAACGGGAACAACTCGTGCCTTACCCACGCTTTTTCGCCAGCCTCGCTAACTTTGTCACCGCTGGCGTATGTTTATGGTTTGTGGCAAAAGTGGGCGGCGAAGATCAAGGAGCAGGTTTCCGTGCCTTTGTGTGGGTAATTATTGCGTTCTTTGTGGCATCCACCATTATCACGCTGGTGAACGTCAAAGAAAAATATTCTTCTGACAATCTTGAAGAAAATCAAGGCGGAAAACGCATTCCACTGAAAGAGCTGATTTCCCTGATTCCCCGCAATGACCAGCTTTCCAGCCTATTGGTCATGGCGCTTTGCTACAATATCGCCAGCAATATCATCACATCTTTCGCCATTTACTACTTCACCTATGTGGTGGGCGACAAAGAGCTCTTCCCGTATTATATGTCTTATGCGGGTGTAGCCAATTTAGTGATCATCGTACTGTTCTCAAAATTGGCAAAACTGTTCTCACGCCGTATTTTGTGGGCAACAGCGTCTATTTCGCCAATTTTATCTTGCTTAGTGTTGGCTTACACAGGGATGTCTGATCATCATAGTATTTGGCTGATTATCTTTGCAGGGATTTTAATGAACATCGGCACTGCCTTGTTCTGGACATTGCAAGTGATTATGGTGGCAGATACGGTGGATTACGGTGAATATAAACTCGGCATCCGCTCCGAATCCATCGCTTACGCCGTGCAAACCATGGTGGTCAAAGCAGGATCGGCAGTTTCTGCATTCCTCATCGGCGTATTACTCACGGTGATTCATTATGTGCCAAATGTAGAGCAAAGTGAAAGCACCATTTTCTACATGAAAATCATCATGATCGGCTTGCCAATTTTGTTCTTCGCTGTCAAACTCTTCGTTTATTTCCGCTACTACCGCCTACACGGCGACTTACTGGCAAAAGTGAATATTCGCTTGTTGGATAAATATCGGAAGTTTGAATAAGTTTAGGGAGATTTTCCCCACAAAGAATTGTGGGGAAAAATGAAAGGTCAGCAATAGCGTGTGGCATTGGCGAGGGTAATGGTGATTCGTCCTATGTTGAGTGATTGGTGACTTTTTCAGTTAAAATCGGATAGTTGGTACGTTGTTGTTCAAACGTTCCATTTAAAATCAACGTATCAACATCAAATGATTTACCGCTGTACTAATAGCTTCGGAATGTTTCAAATAATTTTGTACAGATTCATCATTTAAATCATAAATCACACAATATTTAACTTGCATTCTATAAATTCACAGAGTATTATCGCTTTAGACATCACATTTTGTGATGTCTTTTTGTTATTCTGGGGTAAATATGAAAAATAGAATTGCAGGTGCACTTTATGGACAAGCTCTTGGAGATGCAATGGGAATGCCCTCTGAATTATGGAGCAAAAAATACATAGAAGAATTCTTTGGGGGATTGATTACAGAAATGCTTGATGGTCCCGTCGAAAATGAGGTGGCGACTAATTATATCAAGGGGCAATTTACTGATGATACTGGACAAGCTCTGGTACTACTTGATTCTCTTGCGTCAACCAATTATATCCCTAATACTAAAGACGTCGCTCAACGCCTTCTAGAATGGTCTGAGCGAGAAAATGCTTTTCAAAATAATATATTAGGACCAACAACAAAATTGGCCCTCACAGATTTCCGAGAAGGTAAAAATCCATCTAAAGTAACTAACTCGGCTCTTTCAAATGGTTCAGCTATGCGAATAGGTCCAATAGGAGCAATGTTTTATCCCGAACAAAAAGAAAAACTAGTTGACTACGTTTATGATCTTAGTTGTGCTACTCATTCAAGTGATATAGCAATAGCAGGAGCAGCAATGATTGCCGTTGGCGTTGCCTCTGCAATTGTTAATGATGATTTTGAAAAAGTTGTGGATGATATTCTAGCAATTGAGCCTATCGGCTATGCTAAAGGAGCTGAAACTTTTAGTCCACGATTAAATGAACGAGTAAAAATTGGTATTGAAATAGCTAGGAAATATAAGGAACAAGATAGCATTTTTTTACAAAAAATCTATGATATTGTCGGCACTGGGGTACAAATTATAGAATCTGTTCCTGCTGCCATTTCCGTGGCATATTATGCCAGAAATCCTAATCATTCTGCTTTTCTTTGTGCCAATATGGGCGGAGATACGGATACTATTGGTGCGATGGCGACTGCAATTTGTGGTGCTTTTACTGGCGTATCCGTCATTCACTCTCATTATATTGAAATGTTACACAAACAAAATAATATCAATTTTAATACCTATATTGATATTTTAATTAAAGGACGGGAGAAACTAAAGTGAAGACATTAATTCTTGGTTCAGCTATTGTCGATCAAATAATGTTAATTGATCGTCTTCCATTATCAGGAGAAGACATCACCTGCATAGAAACCAAAACAACCATAGGAGGATGTGCATATAATGTAGCAAGTACCATGAGAAATTTGGACACACATCATGATCTTTATGTTCCCGTCGGAACGGGCTTATATGCAAATTTAATCCGTGAAACCCTTTTGCAAAATGGTTATCCAATTCTGTTCCACAGTGAAGAAAAAGATAACGGATACTGTTTAACGCTTGTTGAATCTAATGGAGAACGTACCTTTATTACTGTCGTTGGTGCGGAAGGATATTTAAAAAAAGACTGGTTAGAAAACATTAATCTTGATGATTATTCCCAAGTCTATGTGGATGGTTATCAATTTACTAATCATAATGGGAAAATTATTGCTGAATGGTTATCTGCGAATAACCAAACACAACTCTTTTTCGCTCCCGGTCCTGTTATTAATGTTATAAATGCAGAAGTAATGAATCAGCTGTTATCTTTAAAACCTATTTTGCATATTAACGAAAAAGAATTAAAGGATTTTACTCACCATAATGACATAAAACAGGCAGTTCAGTGTTTACATTCTCAGACTCAGAATCTCATTATCGTCACATTAGGTTCTAAAGGAGCAGCTTATTTTGATGGAACAATTTTTGAAATAATTCCAAGTCCTAAAGTGAAAATTGTTGACACGATTGGTGCTGGAGATAGTCATATCGGTGCTATTCTAGCTGGATTATCTCAAGGATATCCTCTTAAAGATGCTGTTATACTTGCTAATAAAATTGCCGCCGAAGTTGTTCAAACACAAGGCTCTATAATGACCAAAGAAAACTTTATTCAAAAATTTGGAGGATAAACCTATGAGTAATTTTAAACATTATTTTGATGATTGGAGCTTGAAAGAAAAAGCCTGGCTTGCTTTTGTACTCATTTTTCAAACGATTGCTTGGGTATTTGATAATGAAACTACTTTCATGTTAATTATGACATTAACGAGTTCTCTAAATTTGGTACTGGGTGCAAAAGGAAAAATTGAAGGTTTGTATTTTGCTATCATTTGGAGCGTGATGTATTCAATACAATGTTTTACCATTCCACTTTATGGTGAAATAATGTACAACATTCTTTATAGTATTCCCATCAGTATTGCTTCTATCATTCTTTGGAAAAAGAATATGACATCCGAAGGCGAAGTCAAATTCAGAACGATGACAAAAGCAGGTATTATTCAAATGATACTTATCACTGTTATTGCCGTATGGGGATATGCTGAATTTTTAGAATATCTAGGTGGGGGGTTTGCCTTTATGGATTCTTTAACTACAGTTGTTGCAGTTATTGCCAGTTTTCTCTATATGAAACGCTATTCTGAACAGTGGCTTATGTGGGTTGTCGTCAATGTTCTCGCTGTTGTAATGTGGATAATGATCTTTATTTCTGGCGATTCTTCAGCCTTTCTCATTATAATTATGAATGTTATCAATATGATAAATTCAGTCTATGGTTATTTCAATTGGCGTAAAATTTCGGTAAAAATTCATACAGAAACACCATAAAGTCCTATCAATACATCTATAACTATAACGCTACCATTAATTTGGTGGCTTTTCATTCCATGTTCATCCTATTACATCAAAAAGCAATAGCACTTTATCATATCAACTGGTACTATATAGTGAACCAAAAGGTAAGGTAAACTATGACGAAATATGAACAAATTATTAACGATATTAAAAATAAAATCACTCGTCGCGAATACACTGAAAACCAAGTTCTGCCATCTGAAAAAGAAATGTGTGAATATTATTCGGTAAGTAGAATTACCGTTAGAAAAGCAGTCAATGATCTCGTTAATGAAGGTATTCTATACAGAGTTGGACGAAAAGGTTGTTTCGTAAAAGAATCTGCTAATACCAAATTATCGCATGTTTACAGTTTTACAGATGCTATTCTTAATCAAGGGAAGATTCCAACCAAAAGACAACTTTCTTTTAGTAAAGAAAAAGCAGGTGTAACATACGCAAAATTACTTGGTATTACAGAAGACGAATCTGTTTATGTTATAAAATCTCTTTATTTTGCCAACAATCAACCTTATTGTATTAATACTTCAGTTTTACCCGAGTCACTTTTTCCTAAGCTTGAATATTTTAATTTTAATGATCGCTCTCTATATGACGTGTTAAAACATTTTTATCATCTTCACATAGTGAGAAAAACACAATATATTACCGCAATTAAAGGAACAGAAGATATTGATACGTTGCTTGAGATAAAAAATAGCAATGTTCCATTATTGAGAGTAAAGGCGACCACTTTTTGTATTATTGATGGTGTTGAGAAAGCATTTGAATATTATGATGCCTACCTTACTGACATACTTTATTATTATGTTGAGTAATCTTTAAAATAGGGGGTACTGACTGAGCCAATCTATCTATTTATTTTCCAGTTTCCCAATCATCTCCAACTGCTGTTAATATCGTCCACTATCATAGGGTGTGTTTAGCCATAACGTTGCTAATGTCAAGGCTCTTTCTTGGAATTATGTTGCACTTGTTTTTGGTTTGCTGTATAATCCACCGCACTTTCAATCCGAAAGCGAAAGTCGTTTAATGTAATCATTTATTAAACGTACTGTTACAATAGGTAACAGATAAAATGTTCCCGATTTGGGAGCTAAAATAGGTCGGCTGCACTTCCCTTTATTTAAGTTGTACAAAGGTGATGGTGTCAGTTTTTTATTAGCTAAAAATTATTGGAGCTCTGGTCTAATGCAGAACCAAAGAATCCGTATCCGCTTAAAAGCATTTGATCATCGCTTGATCGATCAATCTACGGCGGAGATCGTAGAAACAGCTAAACGTACTGGTGCACAAGTTCGTGGTCCAATTCCTTTACCAACTCGTAAAGAACGTTTTACCGTATTGATTTCACCACACGTTAATAAAGACGCACGTGATCAATATGAAATCCGTACGCACAAACGTTTAGTTGATATTGTTGAGCCAACAGAAAAAACTGTTGATGCGCTAATGCGTTTAGATCTGGCTGCCGGCGTTGACGTGCAGATCAGCCTAGGTTAATTTAAGAGGTTATTACAATGATTGGTTTAGTCGGTCGTAAAGTGGGCATGACTCGTATCTTCAATGAAGATGGCGTTTCTGTACCTGTTACCGTTATCGAAATTGAATCCAACCGTGTGACTCAAGTGAAAACTCTTGAAAACGATGGCTATTCTGCTGTTCAAGTTACTACTGGCTCTAAAAAAGCAAGTCGTGTAACGAAGCCAGAAGCTGGTCATTTCGTGAAAGCAGGTGTTGAAGCTGGTCGCGGTTTATGGGAATTTCGTACTGAAGGTGAAGAATTCACTTTAGGTCAAGAAATTAATGTTGACATCTTTGCAGATGTTAAAAAAGTTGATGTTACTGGTACATCTAAAGGTAAAGGTTTCCAAGGTGGTGTTAAACGTTGGAATTTCCGTACTCAAGATGCAACTCACGGTAACTCTTTATCACATCGTGTGTTGGGTTCTATTGGTCAAAACCAAACCCCAGGTCGTGTGTTTAAAGGTAAAAAAATGGCTGGACACTTAGGGAATGAGCGTGTAACCGTTCAATCACTTGAAGTTGTTCGTGTTGATGCTGAACGTAAATTATTATTAGTCAAAGGCGCTGTACCAGGGGCTACTAATAGTGATGTTATCGTGAAACCAGCAGTGAAAGCGTAGTCGGGAGAAAGTCGATGGAATTACAAGTTGTCGGTGCGAATGCACTCAGCGTTTCTGAAACTACCTTCGGACGTGAGTTTAATGAAGCGTTAATTCATCAAGTGGTTGTTGCTTATGCAGCAGGTGCTCGTCAAGGATCTCGCGCACAAAAAACTCGTGCTGAAGTGTCTGGTTCAGGTAAAAAACCTTGGCGTCAAAAAGGGACTGGTCGTGCCCGTTCTGGTGATATTAAATCACCAATCTGGCGTTCTGGTGGTGTCACATTTGCGGCAAAACCACAAGATCACAGCCAAAAAGTGAACAAAAAAATGTACCGCGGTGCAATTAAAAGCATTTTATCTGAATTAGTTCGTCAAGACCGTTTGGTTGTGGTGGAAAAATTCGAAATTGATGCACCAAAAACCAAAGTTTTAGTTCAAAAATTAAAAGATTTAGCGTTAACTGACGCATTAATCATTACTGCAAGCCTAGATGAAAATCTGTTCTTAGCCGCTCGCAATCTTTATAAAGTAGATGTGCGTGATGTGCAAGGCATTGATCCTGTGAGCTTAATCGCTTTTGATAAAGTGGTGATCACAGTAGATGCAGTAAAACAAATTGAGGAGATTTTAGCATGATTCCAGTAGAACGTTTGCTAAGTGTGCTGAAAGCACCGCTTATCTCTGAGAAAGCAACAAATAACGCTGAAGGCTCAAACACAGTGGTTTTCAAAGTGGCATTAGATGCTAACAAAGTGGAAATCGCCAGTGCGGTAGCACAACTTTTTGAAGTAAAAGTAGATTCAGTGCGTACTGTGGTGGTGAAAGGTAAAACTAAACGCCGTGGTGCGAAAGTGGGTCGCCGTAGCGACTGGAAAAAAGCTTATGTTACACTTCAAGAAGGCCAATCTTTGGACTTCGCTGAAGGTGCGACAGAGTAATTAGGAGGAGAAATTAGAAATGGCTATCGTTAAATGTAAGCCGACCTCCGCTGGTCGTCGTCACGTTGTTAAAATCGTGAACCCTGAATTACATAAGGGTAAACCTTATGCACCGTTATTAGATACTAAATCTAAAACAGGTGGTCGTAATAATTTAGGACGTATCACTACTCGTCATATCGGTGGTGGTCATAAACAACATTATCGTTTAGTTGATTTTAAACGTAATAAGTTGGATATTCCAGCGGTTGTTGAGCGTCTTGAATATGATCCAAATCGTTCTGCCAATATTGCATTAGTGCTTTATAAAGACGGTGAACGCCGTTACATCTTAGCACCAAAAGGCTTATCAGTAGGCGATCAAATCCAAGCTGGCGTAAACTCACCAATTAAAGTGGGTAACGCATTACCAATGCGTAATATTCCAGTTGGTTCGACTGTACATAACGTTGAATTAAAACCTGGCAAAGGCGGTCAAATTGCCCGTTCTGCAGGGGCTTATGTACAAATCATCGCACGTGAAGGTAACTACGTGACATTGCGTTTACGTTCTGGCGAAATGCGTAAAGTATTAGCAGAATGTGTCGCCACCATCGGTGAAGTCGGTAACTCTGAACATATGTTGCGTGTACTTGGTAAAGCAGGTGCAAGCCGTTGGAGAGGTATCCGTCCTACCGTTCGTGGTACTGCAATGAACCCAGTAGATCACCCACACGGTGGTGGTGAAGGTCGTAACTTCGGTAAACACCCTGTTACTCCTTGGGGCGTTCAAACCAAAGGTAAGAAAACTCGTCACAACAAACGTACTGATAAATTTATCGTACGTCGTCGTGGCAAATAATTTTATTAACTAAAGAGGATAAGCCATGCCACGTTCTCTCAAGAAGGGTCCTTTCCTTGACCTACACTTGTTGAAGAAGGTAGAGAAGGCGGTGGAAAGCGGGGATAAAAAACCAATTAAAACTTGGTCCCGTCGTTCAATGATCATTCCATCAATGATTGGTTTGACCATCGCAGTCCATAATGGTCGTCAGCACGTTCCTGTTTATGTTTCCGATGAAATGATCGGACATAAATTAGGCGAATTTGCACCGACTCGTACATACCGCGGTCACGCTGCGGATAAGAAAGCTAAGAAGTAAGAGGTAAAAGATGGAAACTATCGCAAAACATCGTTACGCTCGCACTTCAGCTCAAAAAGCTCGCTTAGTTGCGGATTTAATCCGTGGTAAAAAAGTGGCGCAAGCTCTTGAGATCTTAACTTACACTAACAAAAAAGCTGCGGCTTTAGTGAAGAAAGTGCTTGAGTCTGCCATTGCTAATGCTGAGCATAATGACGGTGCAGATATCGATGATCTCAAAGTCGCTAAGATTTTCGTTGACGAAGGTCCTAGTATGAAACGTGTTATGCCACGTGCTAAAGGTCGTGCAGATCGTATTTTAAAACGTACAAGCCACATCACTGTGGTTGTGTCAGATCGTTAATCGTAGAGGAATAACAATGGGTCAAAAAGTTCATCCACATGGTATTCGCCTAGGTATTGTTAAGCCTTGGAGCTCTACTTGGTTTGCGAATACACAAGACTTCGCTGACAATCTTGAAGGCGATTTCAACGTACGTAAATTCTTGAATAAAGAATTAGCGAATGCTTCAGTATCACGCATCACTATTGAGCGTCCTGCAAAAAGCATTCGTGTTACTATTCACACAGCTCGCCCGGGTATCGTTATCGGTAAAAAAGGCGAAGATGTTGAAAAATTACGCAACGCTGTTGCGAAAATTGCGGGCGTACCTGCTCAAATCAACATTGCTGAAGTGAAAAAACCTGAATTAGATGCAAAATTAGTTGCAGACAGCATTGCTTCTCAATTAGAACGCCGTGTAATGTTCCGCCGTGCAATGAAACGTGCAGTACAAAACGCCATGCGTTTAGGTGCTAAAGGTATCAAAGTTGAAGTAAGCGGTCGTTTAGGTGGTGCAGAAATTGCACGCTCAGAATGGTATCGTGAAGGTCGTGTGCCATTACATACACTGCGTGCGGACATCGATTATAACACTGCAGAAGCACATACCACTTACGGCGTAATCGGCGTAAAAGTATGGATCTTCAAAGGTGAAATTTTAGGTGGAATGGCTGCAATTGCACAACAACCAGAACAACAACCTGCCCAGCCTAAAAAGGCACCACGTGGCAAAGGTCGTAAGTAAGGAGAACTGTTAAATGTTGCAACCAAAACGTACAAAATTCCGTAAAGTCCACAAAGGACGTAACCGTGGTTTAGCCAACGGTACTGAAGTGAGCTTCGGTACATTCGGCTTAAAAGCGGTGGGTCGTGGACGTTTAACCGCCCGCCAAATCGAAGCGGCACGTCGTGCCATGACGCGTGCGGTAAAACGTCAAGGTAAAATCTGGATTCGAGTATTTCCTGATAAACCAATTACTGAAAAACCATTAGAAGTTCGTATGGGTAAAGGTAAAGGTAACGTGGAATACTGGGTAGCCCTTATCCAACCAGGTAAAGTACTTTATGAAATGGACGGAGTTTCCGAAGAAATCGCTCGTAATGCCTTCGCATTAGCAGCGGCGAAACTTCCAATTAAAACAACGTTCGTAATTAAGACGGTGATGTAATGAAAGCTCAAGAACTTAGAAACAAAAACGTTGAAGAGCTGAATGCGGAATTAGTGAACCTTTTAGGTGAACAATTCAAATTGCGTATGCAATCCGCCACCGGTCAGCTTCAACAAACCCATCAGTTAAAACAAGTGCGTCGCTCGATTGCACAAGTAAAAACTGTATTAACCGAAAAGGCGGGTGAGTAATGACTGATAAAATTCGTACTGTTCAAGGTCGTGTAATTAGCGATAAAATGGATAAATCTTTCACGATCGCTATCGAGCGTCGTGTAAAACACCCTCTTTTGGGTAAATTTATCCGCCGTACCACAAAATTACACGTTCATGATGAAAACAACGAAGCAAGAATTGGCGATACGGTTGAGATCAAAGAATCTCGCCCTATCTCAAAAACCAAATCTTGGACATTAGTTCGTGTCGTTGAAAAAGCTGTTGTAGCTTAATCTGCGGTAATTAAAATAACGAAAAAAGCTCAGCACCATTGTGCTGAGCTTTTTCGTTTGACAATTCACTTAAAACAATTCTTACCAAACAATTTGTTTATTAAGCCAATATTACCCCACTCGGCTTCCTCCGTTTCCCAATATTTTTCGTGTCTTTATGACGTACTTTGACTTTTTTCTTTTGCTCGTCTTTTTTCTTTTCTTCCCGTTTAGCTTTAATCCGTGCCTTGGCTTTTTTGCTGACAGATTTTACTTCACCGTCTTTAGGGGCTTTAGTACGAGGTTCTAACCCCTCAATAATTCTTGGTTTAAGTAATTCTTCGGTATAGCGTTTAATTTTGCCTAACAAGCCGTAATCATGAGCTTCCACAAAGGACACGGCAGTGCCTTTTTTACCTGCTCGAGCAGTGCGACCGATGCGATGTAAATAAGTATCTGCACTATAAGGTAAATCAAAATTCATAATGTGACTGACATCATCAATATCAATACCACGAGCGGCTACGTCAGTTGCCACTAACACGGTAACAATGCCATTTTTTAGCTTATCAATGGCATTATTACGTTGGGTTTGAGCCATTTCACCCTCTAAATAGGTGCTACGAATATTCCGTTTACGCAAGGTTTCTGATAACTCACGCACATCTTCACGACGACGCACAAACACAATGCCACGACTGACTTGTTCATTTTCAATAAAACGAGCAAGCAATTTGGTTTTATGTTCAACATTATCGGCATGATAATACCATTGATTAATTTTTTTGCGTTCACGACGGCTTGGTTCTGCATCAATTTGCAATGGATCTTGTAATAAACGTTCGGCAAAATCCGTCAGCAATTCGCCCTCAAGGGTAGCGGAAAATAACATTGTTTGTTCACGCCAACGGGTTTCGGCGGCAATTTTCTCCGCATCTTGCCCAAAGCCCATTTGTAACATGCGATCTGCTTCATCAAAAATCAAAATTTCTACTGAACGACAATCAAAATTTTCTTCTTTGATATACTGTAATAGTCGCCCAGGGGTTGCTACCACTAAATCTTGGTTTTTATTAAACACTTCACCGTGGTTTTGATATGCCACGCCCCCTGTAATAGTCGCAATGCTCAAATGGGTAAATTGAGCTAATTCCTCCGCTTGCTCTGCTACTTGCATTGCCAGCTCACGAGTGGGAGTTAACACTAAAATACGTGGCGGACCAGGTTGGCGGCGTGGATTGTCTAATAAATGCTGAATAGCGGGCAGTAAAAATGCCACGGTTTTACCCGTGCCTGTCGGGGCAGAACCTAATATATCACGCAATTCCATGGCAGCAGGTATGGTTTCCTGTTGAATGGTCGTGGGGCGAGTGTAACCTTTTTTCGCAATGGCTTTCAGCAACATTGGCGACAGGTCAAATTCATCAAAAGTCGATAGCGACATAATATTCTCTAATTTCAGTTAATGTAAAAATTATGCTAAATTATACCGCACTTTCGTTCAATAAGGGGATTTATGTCAGGGTTTTGCTTTAAACAATTTCGTATTCAACACGACAAATGTGCCATGAAAGTGGGAACAGACGGCATTTTACTAGGAGCTTGGGCAGATATTCATCATGCGAAACGAATTTGCGATCTGGGAACAGGAACAGGTTTAATTGCTTTAATGCTAGCACAACGTACTGATCATAATACGCAAATTGTCGGTATAGAAATCGATCCAAGTGCAGCGGAACAAGCTAGAGAAAATGTTAAGCAATCAAAATGGCAACATAAAATTCAGATTATTCAACAAGATATTACTGAATTTACGCAAAACTGCGGTGAAAAAAAGCAATGTTTTGATTTAATTGTAGCAAATCCCCCTTATTTTGCACAAGGCATTGATTGCCGAAATGTACAACGCAATGTCGCTCGTTATACTCAACAATATGATCATTTAGCTTGGTTAATGGCGGCTAATCAATGTTTGAGTGAACAAGGTAAAATTCAATTTATTTTACCTGTCGAGCAAGCAGAAAATTTAATAGAAAGCACCGCACTTTTTTGCAACCAGCGTTGTGAAATCACGCCTAAGCAAGGCAAAGTTCCACATAGAATGTTACTTTCTTTTGAACGCATGGAAAAAGAGAAAAAAGTGAGCCAACTCATGATTTATGATCAAAATAATCAATATACCTATGAATTTGTTGAATTGACGAGAGAATTTTATTTGAAAATGTAAGGGGACGTTTATCCATCCCCCTAAATCATTATTGACCGTAGTAGGCATTGGCGCCATGTTTACGCAAATAATGTTTATCCAACAATTCTTGTTGCATAGAGTTAATTTGTGGGCGGATTTGGTGACTGATAAAGTTCATATAGGCGACTTCTTCTAATACCACGGAATTATGTACAGCATCATGTCCGTCTTTGCCCCAAGTGAAAGGTCCATGAGAATGGACTAACACACCCGGTACCGCTTTTGGTTCAATACCACGTTTGCGGAACGTTTCCACGATTACTTTACCCGTTTCAAGCTCGTATTCCCCTTGAATTTCAGCTGGTGTCATACGACGTGTGCAAGGCACTGAACCATAGAAATAGTCACCTTGGGTGGTGCCTAACGCTAAAATATCTTCACCAGCTTGCGCCCAACCCACAGCATGGCGTGAGTGAGTATGCACTACCCCACCAATGTCTTTAAATTCACGATAAAGTTCCAAGTGAGTTGCTGTATCGGATGACGGTTTTTTGTCACCATAAACACGATTGCCTTGTAAGTCCACGATCACAATATCTTCCACTGTCATGGCATCGTATTCTACCCCAGATGGCTTAATCGCCACTAAGCCGGAAGCGCGGTCTATTTCACTCACATTGCCCCAAGTGAACGTAACCAAGCCATATTTAGGTAATTCCAAATTTGCTTTCAATACACGCTCTCTTAGTGCTTGTAATTCAGGTGTTAATTCGGTTAATTTGGTCATAGTGTAAAGCCTCCTTCTTGCATTTTTTGTTCAATCCAACGGCGAGCATTGATAATCTCAGCAATTGGTTCATCTGATTTTTCGGTCCACATTTCAATTAAGAATGCACCACGATAATTTAATTCATTTAAAATTCTAAAACAGTTAACAAAGTCCACGCAACCATCACCAAATGGTACATCACGGAATTGACCTTTACAGGTTTCAGTGACTTTGTAGGTATCTTTTAAATGGATTTTAGAAATCTTATCAATGCCTAATCGTAGTTCTTGTTCCACATTGTCATTCCAAGCGGTTAAGTTACCTAAGTCTGGATACACGGTAAACCATGGGTTTTTGATAATATCGTCCCATTTTTTCCAACGTGAAATCGAACTCATAAATTGAGTATCCATAATTTCCACTGCAATGGTGACTTCATTACTTGCCGCTAATTCCACCGCCCATTTTAAACCTTCTTCAAATAAGCGTAGGGTTTCTTCGTCTTGCTCTTCGTAATAAACATCATAGCCCGCTAATTGAATGGTTCGCACGCCAATATCCACGGATAATTGAATAGCTTTCTGCATAATTTCATAAGCTTTTTGGCGAATTGCTGGATCTTTACTACCAAATGGAAAGCGGCGATGACCTGAAAGGCACATAGATGGAATCGTCACACCTGTGTTAATAATCGCTTTTACCAACTGGATTCGTTCTTTTTTGCTCCAATCCAAGCGAGCAAGACGTTCGTCTGTTTCATCAATGGAGATTTCCACAAAATCAAAACCTGTCGCTTTAGCAATGGAAAGTCTGTCTTGCCAGCTAATGTTTTTCGGTAAGGCTTTTTCGTAAATACCAAGTTTATGTTTTCGCATAACGTTTTCCTTCTATAAGCATGCCTAAGGCGGTTAAGCCAGAATAATTTTTAAACCTTTATCTCTCAATTTTTGAATAATCTCAGGATCCGCTTCTTGTCCGGTAATTAAAGTGTCAATGTCATTAATTCGGGTAAATAACATACCGGCTTTATTATCTAATTTAGAATTATCTAATTTAGAACTATCTAATAATACGACATATCGATCAGCTTTAGCTGCCATTTGTTTTTCTGAATTGGCAATAATCATATCCGTTTTAAATAAGCCTTCTTCAGTAAGTCCTCGTCCACTGGTAAACATAATATTAGCGGCGTAGTAATGACTGTAATCAGAACTATTAAAAGAGAGGGTAATATCTTTTTCTGCATTATACTGCCCTCCCATAATACATAAATCACTATGTTTGTGCTTAATTAAATAATTTGCCAATGACATATAATTGGTTAAAATTTGTATATCTCGCCCACATAATTGCTGTCCTAGCATCATCATGGTTGTGCCACAAGTAATAAAAACGCTTTGCCCTGCTTTACATATATCAGCAGCCGCTAGCGCAATACGTTGTTTCTCATCATTATGCGTGGTATCAACTAATTCTGGATTGTGAACTATTGTATAATGCAAATGTTCTACCCCGTTACGCACTTTCTTGAGAAGTCCTAATTCATTTAATTTATTAATATCTCGACGAACAGTAGCAGGAGAAACTTTTAGTTGTTCTATTATCGTTTGTGTAGAAAGTGCTTTTTGTTTATTGAGTAAAGCTAATAATTGTCTATGTCTATAATTTTCGTTCATTGTTCTTCCTGAAAAATAAGCTTTAATCAATAATTCACTTTCTAACCGCACTTTGAAAAATCCAATAAGGCGGTCAGAAAGTGGTTTTTATATATTAAAGCATTGATTTAAACTGAATATTTGGTTCTTGTTCAAAACAATCATCAAAACCACGAGGGTGATGATATTCAATTAAGTCTTTATCACGAGGATAAACATATTTGCCACCCACTTCCCAAATGAATGGGTGGAATTTGTATTGTAAACGATCTTTACGCATACGCCATAAATCAATGATTTCTTGCGTACTTGCCATAAAGTTGGTCCAAATATCGTGGTGAACAGGGATGATCACGTTGGTACGTAAACATTCCGCCATACGGAGTAAATCGATAGATGTCATCTTATCGGCAATACCTACTGGGTTTTCACCATAATTATTTAATGCCACATCAATGTCAAATTGTTTACCATGTTTGGCAAATTGAATAGAATAGTGTGAATCAGCACCATGATAAATATTACCACCCGGTGTTTTAAACACATAATTCACCGCTTTACGCCCCATTTCTTCATCTGACGGGCAAAGACCGGCTAATTCTCCACCTTGTTCTTCAGCACCTTCAACAGGTAAAGTGACTAAACAAGTACGGTCAAAAGAATCTAATGCGTGGATCTCAACATCTTTTAATTTTACCACATCTCCCGGTTTAACGGTAATTAAACGATCTTCTGGTACCCCCCATTTTTTCCATAATTCAGTACAATGCCAAGGACCAACGAATTTAACATGATCTAATTTTGGATTGTTGATGATGGCTGCCGCCACGTTTACATCAATATGGTCACTGTGATAGTGAGAAGCTAAGATAAAGTCTACTTCATTGATCGCAAATGGATCTAATACCATTGGTTGTGCACGTAAGTTCGGTTGTAATTTACGCACACCCGCCATATTCGCCATTTGGTGACCACGTACCATATCTTTGACTTTTTTGGTACTTTTACCACGGCTACACCATAAATCCATACAAATATTTGCACCGGCTGGAGTTTTAATCCAGACCCCCACGCAACCTAACCACCACATAGCGAAGTTACCTTCCGGTACGACTTCTTGTTCAATTTCTTCGTTTAGCCATGTTCCCCATTCTGGAAAAGTAGAAAGAATCCAACTTTCACGACTGATTTCTTGAATTTTACTCATTGCAAGCTCCTTAAAAGCGTAATTAAATAATCAAAAACAATCATAACCAATCATACGAATTTGTAAAATAGTTTTTCTTTTTTTTGTGATCTAGCTCACCTTTTTTCTACTATTTTTTATCAACTCCGCCTAAAACAAAGGAAAAATAAGCAGAAATTTAACAAAATTTAAACAAACAAAAGCTATTCTTACTTTTTTAGTCAAAAAGGTTAAAAAATCATCAACGCAATAAGTTTTTGCAAAAATTTTGTGATCTCGCTCACAAATAATCAAAAATAATCTTTTATAACTTGCATTTTAGGATTATGATTCTGCCGTTCGCACTATTTTAACGGATGTATTGTATAAAATAGTGGTACTCACCAGCTCAAGCTCAAATTGAGCCAATGCAATAATAATTTTATTCTACTGCGGAGAATTATATATGGACACTCTCTACGACCTATTTTTAGGTTTTAACGCTCAAGTGTTATCCAAAGCACCTTTTCTACTCGGGATCGTCGCTTGCTTGGGTTACATCTTACTAAAAAAAGATACTACGACGGTTATAAAAGGGACGATTAAAACTATCGTCGGTTTCTTAATGGTACAACAAGGTTCTGGTTTCTTAACTTCCAGTTTTAAACCTATCATTGACAAACTTTCCGAATTTCACCATTTAACGGGTGCAGTTATTGACCCTTATACCAGTATGCAATCTACCATCCAAACTATGGGTGAAAATTACGGTTGGGTCGGTTATGCCGTATTACTTGCATTAGCCTTAAATATCCTGTTAGTGGTATTGAGACGTGTCACCGGTATTCGTACCATTATGTTAACCGGTCATATCATGTTCCAACAAGCTGGCTTAGTGGCCGTATTCTACATGATTATCGGCGCCTCTATGTGGGAAACCGTGATTTATACGGCGGTCTTAATGGCACTCTATTGGGGTATTTCCTCTAACATCATGTATAAACCAACCCAAGCTGTTACTGGCGGTGCAGGTTTCTCCATTGGTCACCAACAACAAATTGCCTCTTGGGTAGCGGTTCAATTAGCACCAAAATTAGGTGATCCAAAAGATACCGTCGATAATATGAAATTACCAAAATGGTTACATATTTTCCATGATAGTATTTCTGCCACTGCATTAGTCATGACTGTGTTCTTTGGTATTATCTTACTTTCTTTCGGTTTAGATAATTTACAAAGTATGGCGGGCAAAACACACTGGATTATGTACATTATCGAAACTGGTATGAAATTTGCGGTAGCCATTCAAATTATCGTGGTCGGTGTCCGTATGTTCGTAGCAGAACTTTCCGAAGCATTTAAAGGTATCTCCGAACGTGTGATTCCAAATTCTGTATTAGCCATTGACTGTGCGGCAATTTATGCTTACTCACCAAATGCCATGGTATTCGGTTTCATGTGGGGTGCTATCGGTCAGTTTATTGCGGTCGGTTTATTGCTTGCGTTCGGTGATAACTTCGGGGTCGAAGTATTAATTATCCCGGGCTTTATCCCAATGTTCTTCTCTAATGCGACCGTCGGTGTGTTTGCAAATAAATTCGGCGGTTGGAAAGCGGTTATCAAAATCTGTTTAGTGATGGGTATGATTGAAGTGCTTGGCTCTGCTTGGGTGATTCAATTATTAAAATCACAAGGTACTGAGTTCAACGGTTGGATGGGTATGGCAGACTGGGCGTTATTCTGGCCACCAGTATTACAAGGTATTGTTAGTATTCCATTCTTCTTCTTTATTGTCTTAGCCCTTTGCTTAGTGTATATGTTCTTCGCATCACGTAAATTACGTGCAGATGAAGCTGCTGCCAAAGCTGCTGGCAAAACCCTTGAACAAATGGACGGTTATGGTGTCGAAGAAGAAACTATCGCAGAACCTGTCACAACAACCACAACAACACAAGCCGGTGCAGATACTAAAGCTATTCGTATCTTAGCGGTATGTGGTTCTGGTCAAGGTTCATCCATGATGATGAAAATGAAAATTAAACAATACTTAGACAAACGAGGTATTCCAAATGTAATGGATTCTTGTGCCGTCACAGATTACAAAGGTAAATTGTCTGGTATCGACATTATTGTTTCATCTAAACACCTTGCTGGTGAAATTAATGGCGGAGACAATGTATCTGTACTTGGCGTACAAAACATGTTAAACCCAAATACGTTCGGTGATGAATTAGTTGAATTAATCAATAAACACGTCGGTAAATAAGTGTTACGTCCCTCGACTTATTAGCCGAGGGATCCCATGTTTAAATGTTCAAAGAAGGAAATGTTATGTTAAAAGAATCTCTCATTACCAACCATTCCATTAAGTTAAATCAAACTGCAAATAACTGGGAAGAAGCGGTGAAAATCGGTACTGACTTGTTAGTTGCATCTGGTGCTATTGAACCACGTTACTATGACAATATTATTGCCAAAGTGAAAGAAATGGGACCTTACATCATTCTTTCCCCGGGTCTTGCGATGCCACATGCTCGCCCGGAAGAGGGGGTCATTAAAACCGCATTTGCATTAGTCACCTTAACCACACCAGTGGTATTTGATGGTGAAGATGAACCGGTCAGCGTGCTAATTACCCTCGCAGGTAGCGATTCCGATCAACATATGCAAGGTATTATGGAAATCACCCAAGTACTAGAAGATGAAGATCCTAATAGCGAAACGGGTGTAGATTTACAAAAATTACTTCGTTGTAAAACCGCAGATGAAGTGATTGCTGTAATTGATGCCGCGTTGAATTAACAATATTCAATGTAGGGGCGTATTGCATACGCCCAAAAACTAAAAACGATGTGCAGGGCGTATGCAATACGCCCCTACAATAATTTAAATAATTAACAAATTTGAAAGGAAAAAATTATGTCTAAACCATTATTACAAATCGCCCTTGACTCATTAAGCCTCGAAAAAGCTGTAGCGGATGCCAAACAAGCGGAAAGCGTGGTTGAAATCATTGAAGTAGGTACTATTCTTGCTTGTGCTGAAGGCATGAAAGCAGTGAGTACTTTGCGCGCATTACACCCAAATCACATTATTGTGTGTGATTTAAAAACCACTGACGGTGGTGCAATCTTAGCGAAAATGGCATTTGAAGCCGGTGCTGACTGGTTAACCGTATCCGCTGCTGCTCACCCAGCTACTAAAGCGGCGTGTAAAAAAGTCGCTGACGATTTCAATGCCGCTCACCCTGAATTAAAAGTGAAAAAAGAAATCCAAATTGAAATCTACGGTAACTGGTCAGTAGAAAAAGATGCCAAAGAATGGGTGGAATTAGGCGTGAAACAAGCCATTTATCACCGTTCTCGTGATGCCGAATTAGCCGGTAAAGGTTGGACAGACGAAGATGTAAGCTTGATGAAACAACTTTCAGCGTTAGGTCTTGAACTTTCTATCACCGGCGGTATCGTGCCAGAACAAATTCACCTATTTAAAGAAATCAAAAATGCCAAAGCCTTTATTGCAGGTCGTGCATTAGTGGGCGAAAAAGGTAAACAAACCGCCGAAGCGATTCGTGCTGAAATTGACAAATATTGGGTATAATCGGCTTTCTCATGCCAATAAATTGATTATATAATAAGGGGGTTAAATCTCCCCTTATTTTTGTCATCAAACAAGGAATTGGCTATGCTACCGAACTATTACCAAGATCCACAAATTCTCCATATCAATACCACGCCCCATCACGCCTATTTTATCCCCTATGAAAATCCCCAAAGTGCGGTGGAAAATACCCAAAAAAATAGCAGAGAACATTCTCTTTTTTTCACCCCACTTAATGGCGACTGGGATTTTGCCTATTTTGCTTCTTATCATGATCTTCCTGAAGATTTCCTACAATATCCTTTTGAACAACATATTCCGGTGCCGTCTAACTGGCAAAATCATGGTTTTGACCGACATCATTACACCAATGTAAATTACCCTTTCCCTTTTGATCCGCCTTTTGTACCACAACAAAATCCCTGTGGGCTTTATCATCGTTGTATTGAATTAAATAAGCGTTCGCATAAACGTTATTTGATCAATTTTGAAGGGGTGGATAGTTGTTTATTTTTATATGTTAATCAAAAATTTGTCGGTTATTCCCAAGTTAGCCATGCTACTGCAGAATTTGATCTTACCGATTATTTGCAACAAGGGGAAAATCAATTACATGTGTTGGTATTGAAATGGTGTGACGGTAGCTATCTAGAAGATCAGGATAAATTCCGTATGTCCGGGATTTTCCGAGATGTTTATTTACTTGAACGAGAACAAAATTATTTACAAGATTTTTTTATTCGCATGACATTCACCGATAATTTACAAACTGCGGTGCTAAATGTAGCATTTTCTTTCCGCCAAGAACCGGTTGAAATTTCATGGCAACTTTTTGATCCACAAGGTAATTTAATCATCAGTTCAGTCGCCAAACAACAGTTACAATATCAACTTGAACAAGTGCAATTATGGAATGCGGAATCACCGCAGCTTTATTGTTTATTGCTAAACACCGGACAAGAAACGATTTGTCAACGAATTGGTTTTCGTCATATTGAAGTTAAAAATGGTGTATTGTTATTTAACCAACAAGCGATCAAATTTAAAGGCGTAAATCGCCACGATAGCGATCCCCAAACAGGTTACGCCATTAATATGCAACAAGCCATCACTGATTTAACTTTAATGAAACAGCATAATATTAATGCCATTCGTACCGCACATTATCCCAATAGTCCATGGTTTGCGGAACTCTGTGATCAATTTGGCTTTTACCTCATCAGTGAAAGTGATATAGAAAGCCATGGTACCAATGCGGTGTATGTAGCACAGCCAGAAAAAAGTATTTTACTTGGGGCAAAAATTACCCAAGATGCGGATAAAGTGCGTCAGCAAACTATTGATAATTACTGTTATATGGCTCGCTCCCCAGAATGGGAAAAGGCCATTTTAGACCGCACGTTGGCACATATTGAGCGTGACAAAAACCGCACCTCGATCTTAATTTGGTCATTAGGCAACGAATCTGGCTATGGCGAAAATTTTGAACAAGCGGCAAGTTGGATAAAATCTCGTGATCCAAGTCGTTTAGTCCATTATGAAAATGCGATTTTCCAACATTCAACACACCAAAATGACTGGTCAAATTTGGATTTTCACAGTGAAATGTACACATCTATAGCAGACATTGATCAGTATTGTCGTCAACCACAAACTCGCCCTTATTTACTTTGTGAATATAGTCATGCGATGGGTAATTCTTGTGGTGATTTGGAAGATTACTGGCAAGTTTTTCAGCGTCATGCCTATGCCGCAGGTGGTTTTATCTGGGAATGGTGTGATCATGCACCCTATCTCGCTAATGGGCATTTTGGCTATGGTGGTGATTTTGATGACACCCCGAATGACGGTAATTTTTGTGTTGATGGGCTGGTTTCGCCTGAGCGTAAACCGCATAGTAGCTTGCTTGAACTTAAAAATGTTAACCGTCCGATAAGAGCTACAATTAAGCAGGGGAAAATTTTTCTGACCAATTATTTGGATTTTTCTAATTTACAAGATTTCGCTGAAATTCAAATTAAATTAAGTGAGAATGGTCAGATGATTGCAGAGAAATGGATAACCGAGATAAATCTTGAACCTCATCAAGAAACGCAATTACCCTTTGATTTACCCGCCGATAATGGTCATGTTTGGACGCTAGAATTACGTTATTATCAGAAAAAAGCCGCCGCTTTGATCGCACAACATCATGAATTAGGATTCGACCAAATTAATCTATTTCCAGCAAATTCTTTCCAATTACCAAAGCCCCCAAGAGAAAATACACCGTGGAATTATACCGAAACCGGTAATCTTATTGAAATTAAAGGGGAAAATCTTGTTTATCAGTTTGATAAATGCAAAGGAATCATTAGTCAAATTTTCCAACATAATGAACCTTTATTACGCCAACCCTTAGATTTTAATATTTGGCGAACCTGCTTAGATAATGACAGTTTAATCAAAGAATACTGGATTGCCGCAGGTTTTAACCGAGCGGAAACTCGGGCTTATGATATTGCACTTGAAAAAACAAATCATGCTATTGAAATCCGTGCCAAATGTGGTTTGGTCGCAACTAGCCAAGCGAGAATTTTAACCCTTGCTGTCATTTATTGTTTTTCTGAGACCGGATTAACCATTAAAATTCACAGCGAAAAAGCGAAACATCTCCCCTTTTTGCCACGTTTTGGTCTGCGTTTATTCCTACCACCACAGTTTGATCAGACCAGCTATTTTGGTTATGGTAATGATTCTGAGCTCTCGGAAAGTTATCTTGATAAACATCATGCCAGTTGGTTAGCAATTCATCAAAGCAAGCTCAATCAAACGGTAGATTACCTGAAACCACAAGAATATGGTAGCCATTACGGTTGCCACTGGTTAAAAGTGCGGTCAAAAAAACACGAATTTTGGGTAACCAGCAATAAGCCATTTAGTTTCAATTTTTCGCCGTTTAGCCAAGAACAACTTAATTCGGTTAAACACAATTATCAACTGGTGCCAGAAAACAGATCTATTTTATGTGTGGATTATAAAATGAGTGGTATCGGTTCAAATTCTTGCGGTCCAAGTTTAAAAACTCAATATCAGTTAGCTGAAACAGAATGGGATTGTGAATTTGAATTCAGATTTGTCTAGGGTAACATAAAAAAGAAGGGGAATATAATCAATTTCCCCTTAACGAATGCTTATTTACTTGCCACTTTGACTAATTTCGTCCAGTTATAATACCCATAAATAGAGTTCAACAAGTAACCGCTATACATAATATACATTGCCGGTGTTTCCGCCCATAACACAATAGAGAGAACATTCAACAGGATCCATAACGCCCATTGTTCACGATAACGCAGAATCATCAAAAGTTGAGCGGCAAAAGTAATAATTGTAGTGGTGCCATCTAAAGCGGCGGAACTGCCACCAGCCGCTTTTACTGCCTGAATAAAGAAGAATGAACACACCGCAATACTCACTAATAAAATCAGCCAACCTGTTGGGGTTAAGGCTTTAGCAATCACTTCTTCATTGCCTTGTTGGTCATTTTGCATATTCGCTTTCCACATAAAATAACCAATAAATTGGGCTGGAATATACACATACAAGGTGGTATTCATTTCGCCAATAAAATTACTCCCCCAAGCCACATAAAAATAAGTATAAGCAAAAATAAGCCCGAAGAAGTAGTTACTGATTTTTCCTTTACTGACGAAAATAACACATAGCAATCCGGCAATTCCTGAGATCATTCCCAGTGGTGAATCTGGCTCTTGTACATACGCCCAAATTTGAGCTCCGACAAAAACTACAATCCATAGTGCTTCAATCGTATTCCAACCACCAAAGAATTCTTTTTTAATGGCATTGATATAGTTCATAACAGGTTCCTTAATATTAATAACAAACAGATGAATTGTTGCACCGCACTTTAGTGAAGTCAAGTATAAATTACAAAACATACCTAATTAAATTATTAAATTATCATTATGGAAAATATCTAATACATAAATTTCAATTTTATTTTTGCTCATTTTTGCTAAAATACGCCTCCAATTTATAACAAGAGTGTCCCCACATGATGTCATTTGCTATCGGTCAACGTTGGATCAGCGAAAGCGAGAACGATCTCGGTTTAGGCGTGATCACCGAGCTTAATCACCGCAGTGTCACCATTTTTTTCCCTGCATCAGAAGAAACCCGAATGTATGCCATTGCCACCGCCCCCTTAACCCGTGTGCTGTTCAAAAAGCACGATCACATCACACATCAACAAGGCTGGCAGGCCAAAATCGTCGATACGATCATCAATAATAATATTGCCCTGTATTTAGCCCAACGCCTAGATAATGGCGAAGAAATGGTGATCAAAGAAATAGAACTCGCCAGCAATATCAGTTTTAGCCAACCACAAGATAAATTATTCGCAGGACAAATTGATCGCTCAGATCGCTTTGCTTTGCGTTATCGTGCTTTACAACATCAACAGGCACAATTTCAATCTCCCTTACGTGGACTATGTGGTATTCGAGCGGGTTTAATTCCCCACCAACTGCATATTGCCAAAGAAGTAGGACAACGTATTGCACCACGAGTATTGTTAGCGGATGAAGTCGGCTTAGGTAAAACCATTGAAGCTGGCATGATTTTACAACAACAAATTTTTACCGAACATGCCGATCGAGTATTAATCCTACTGCCAGAAACTTTGCAACATCAATGGTTAGTGGAAATGCTACGCCGTTTTAACTTGCATTTTTCGCTATTTGATGAAGAACGTGCTGGCGATTTTGTTGCAACCGAAGATGAGCAAGAGCGAAATCCTTTTGATGCGGAAAACCGCATTATTTGTTCCATTGATTGGTTGGTGGCAAATCCAAAACGAATGCAACAGTTAATCGCAAGCCAATTTGATATGTTGATTGTAGATGAAGCACATCATTTACAATGGTCGCCTGAAAATCCAAGTACAGCATATCAGTTAGTAGAAACCTTAGCTCAACAAATTCCATCTGTGTTACTTCTCACTGCCACACCTGAACAACTCGGACAACAAGGGCATTTCGCTCGCTTACGTTTATTAGATAATGACCGTTTTTATGATTACCATGCGTTCTTACAAGAACAGCAGAATTATCAACCTGTTGCCAAGGCAGTACAAACTTTACTGACAGAAAAATCGTTAAGTGCGGTGCAAAAAAATGCCATTTCTGATCTGTTATCCGAACAAGATATTGAGCCACAATTTAAGGTATTAGAGAGCCATAACGAACCAGAAAAAGCCAGCGTTCGACAAGAACTCATTCGTCATCTGATCGACCGTCACGGTACCAGTCGATTGTTATTCCGTAATACCAGATCAGGCGTAAAAGGCTTTCCGCAACGGATTTATCATCAAATCACCCTTGAATTACCTAAGCAGTATCAAAATACCATGAAAGTGATGCGTTCTCTCGGTGAAAATGTTGAGCAGGGTTTATTTTATCCAGAACAGCTGTTTCAGAAAATGAATGACCATGCTAAATGGTACGAATTTGATCCCCGTTTTGATTGGTTGGTCACGTTCTTAAAAAATCACCGCACGGAGAAAGTGTTAGTGATTTGCCAACTGGCTCAAACTGCGATTCAGTTAGAGCAAGCCTTGCGAGAAAAAGAAGGGATTCGTAGTGCGGTATTTCATCAAAATATGTCGATTATTGAACGAGATCGTGCCGCCGCTTACTTTGCGGATCAAGAACAAGGCGCTCAAGTATTACTCAGTTCAAACATCGGTTCAGAAGGGCGAAATTTCCAATTTGCGCAACATTTAGTACTGTTTAACTTGCCAAGTAATCCTGATTTATTAGAACAATGTATCGGGCGTTTAGACCGAATCGGGCAAACTAAAGCAATTCAAATTCATGTCCCTTGTTTTGCTCAAACGCCACAAGCCTTGTTAGCCGATTGGTATCACCAAGGCTTAAATGCCTTTGAACAAACCTGCCCAATGGGGGCAATGTTATTTGAAAAGTGCGGTGAAAAATTACAACATTTTTTACAACATCCTTCCGCACTTGATGGTTTTGCCGATTTCATCAAAGAAACAGCTAAACAACGTGCCAAGCTGAAAGACGAACTCGAAAATGGACGAGATCGCTTACTGGAATTAAATTCCAACGGTGGCATTCAGGCTCAACAGTTGGCAAATCAAATTGCCGAGCAAGACAACAGCCCTGAATTAATCAATTTCACCTTAAATTTATTCGATATTATTGGCGTAGAACAAGAAGACTTAGGCGAACAATCCATTGTCATTACACCCACTGGCACAATGTTAGTGCCTGATTTCCCTGGCTTAAAAGAAGACGGTATCACGGTAACATTTAGCCGAGATGTTGCCTTAGCACGTGAAGATGTGGAATTTCTCAGTTGGGATCACCCCATGTTACGCAACGGCATTGACTTAGTCTTGTCTAGCGATATTGGAAAAACTGCCACTTGCTTGTTAAACAATAAAAGAATACCGACAGGGACATTATTATTAGAATGTATTTACGTAGTGGAAAGCCAAGCGCCAAAAGGCTTGCAGCTAAACCGTTTTTTACCCCCTACGCCTGTACGCTTATTGTTAGATAGCAAAGGCAATAATCTCGCTCCCAATGTGACATTCGAACATCTTGAAAAACAGCTTAAACCGATGGCAAAAACCATGGCAAGCAAAATGGTGAAAATGGTTCGTCCAAATTTGGAACAAATGCTCAAGGCGGCAGAAAACCTGATGGCACTTGAATCTAAACAAATTATTGCGCAAGCCAAACAGCTGGCAGATAATCAATTAAGCGAAGAACTAGAACGCCTGACAGCATTAAAAGCTGTTAATCCAGCTATTCGGCAAGATGAAATTAACAGCTTAGAAACAATGCGCCAACAAGCATTACAACATTTACAACAGGCTCGCTGGCGATTGGATAGTTTGAGAGTGATAGTGAGCCAATAAAAAGACCCCATACGATGATCTGTCTCTCAATCTTGGATACTTTCCCAACATAGGGGACAGATCACCGTATCGCGTAAAATTAACGTGCCGGCTCTACCGCATAATTCTCTAAAACAGGCACCGCTTTAATTAATTTGCTGTCTAGCATAAACTGTGCCACTTGTTGATACAATTCTTGGTTTAACTGACGAGTGTTATCAGTAAGTAATGGAATAGTGTCTTGCCAAGCACGACGATTGAGTTCGTTGTTTAACTCTTGTGGCTTGTAATTGACAAAATCTTGCCAAGCTTGATCTGGATTTTGTTTAATATAGGCTGTCGCCTGTTCAATGGCAGTGAGAAATTTGTTAATGTTGACATCATTTTGTTTTCCTGCTTGTGCCACAAAAATCAGTTCTTCATAACTTGGTACGCCATATTGCTCAGGGTAGAATAATCTGCCTTGATGTCCTTCAAGGTTTAATTCGTGCAATTCAAAATTACGAAATGCACCGATCACCGCATCGACCTGTTTACTTAACAAGGATTGCGATAACGCCCAGTTTACATTGACTAATTCCACATCATTGCGAGTAAGTCCTACCGTACTAAGCATTCTTTCCAATAAAGAATCTTCAAAACCACTGACGGAAAAACCGATTTTTTTACCTTTTAAATCGGCTAAACTTTTAATTTGGCTACTTTCCAGTACCGTTAATGAATTAAGTGGTGTACCAATGATGGTACCGACTCGTACCAAAGGTAATCCTTGCTCTACTTGCATAACCAGCTGAGGCTGATAATTCACCGCAAGATCACCCTGCCCTGCGGCGACTAATTTAGGTGGCATGGACGGATCAGTCGGTTCAATAATCTCTACATCTAATCCCTGTTGTGCAAAAAATCCTTTTTGTTGAGCAATAATAATATTAGCGTGATCAGGGTTAACAAACCAATCCAGCAACAAGGTCAGTTTTTCATTAGCTTGTGCTGAGAATGCCACTCCCAATATCGCCCAAACTGCGGTTAAAAATGTGAAGATTTTTTTCATAAGATGTCTCCTAACGTAAATGGCTAGCCCAAGGTAGCCAAAGGTTTAACAATTTATCTACTATAAAATACAAGCAGAGCGTAACAACTAATAAAACCAACAATGCAGCAAACATTAAATCCACTTGCATACGTGCATTGGCGTGTAACATTAAATAACCTAACCCTTGTGATGAACCGACCCATTCTCCCACCACGGCGCCAATAGGCGCAATGCTGACGGCAATGCGTAACCCCGATGCCAAAGATGGAAGTGCGGCGGGTAAACGCACTTTAAATAACATCGACCAAGGGGAAATTTGCATCGTTTGCGCTAATTCCAACCAAGCTTTTGGCGTATTGCGTAAACCATCATAACAAGCCGCAGTAACCGGAAAATAAATAATTAATATTGTCATGGCGATTTTTGATGCCATTCCATAACCAAACCACACCACCAACAAGGGGGCAATAGCAAAGACAGGAATGGCTTGTGAAATCACTAATAACGGCAATAGCAAAGAACGAAGCCATTTGGATAATGCCAGTAATAAAGCGGAAATCAGCCCTAATATTAACCCTAACAGCAATCCAAGTAGAATTTCAAGGCAAGTGACTTTAGCATGTAACCATAACAAATCCGATCGTTCCGTCACTTTATTCCCCACGTCCATTGGACTTGGCAATAAATAATGCGGAAGTGCTAAAAAATACACCGCACTTTGCCAAATAAGACAAAGAGAAAAACCAAGTAACACTATTTTTAACAAGGACTTCATGGATTATCTCCAAGTAATTCACGAAATAATCGTTGTTCCAGTTGCCATAATTGTGGATCTTGTGAAAACCTTGGTGCAGTACTTGCAGGTACAATTGGATCAGATAATTGTGCAGGATGATTTTTCAACACCAAAATACGATCTGCCAAACGCAATGCTTCTTGTGGGTCATGGGTAATTAACAGTACAGTTTTATCTTTCAGTAACTGCCGAGCAAGCTGTTGTAACTGCAATCTTGTCACCGCATCTAGTGCAGAAAAAGGCTCGTCCATTAAAATTAAGTCTGCGTCTAACATCAGTGTGCGAGCCAATGCCACGCGTTGCCTCTGTCCACCTGAAAGTTGATAACAGGGTTTATGTTTGTGTGGCAACATATTCACTGCTAGTAATAAGTTTTCGGCTTTTCGTTGGGTTTTGGGGTTGGTTTTACCTTGTAAATGTGCCTGTAATTGCACATTATCCAACACCGAAAGCCAAGGGAAAAGACTGTCTTGCTGTGCAAGCCAAGCTAACCTTGTGTTTTCTGCCAGCATAATTTTACCTTGATAATCTTTTTCTAATCCTGCAATCAAGCGTAAAAGCGTAGATTTACCAATTCCTGATGCACCTAGCAATGCTGTCCATTGGCGAGAAGCTAAACTAAAATTAAAATCACGGAAAATCATTTGATCTTCAAAAGAAAAACAAAGTTTATGAATTTCAACCATATTTATCACACACTATAAACAAGTATCATTATCATAATATAACGATTTACTAAAATCAAAACTAAAATCATGCTAAAATGCACCGCACTTTTACCTAAAAACTGAAACATTATGGCGTTAATTGACTACAATCCCCCGACTGAACCTTGGCTTGATATTGTTTACCATGATAATCATATTATGGTGGTCAACAAACCTAGTGGTTTACTTTCTGTGCCGGGCAATCAACCGCAATATCGTGACAGTGCTATGAGTCGTATTAAAGATAAATACGGCTTTTGTGAACCTGCACATCGCCTTGATATGGCGACCAGCGGGATTTTGCTGTTTGCCATGAGCAAAGCTGCCGACAGCGAACTCAAACGTCAATTTCGTGAACGAGAAACGGAAAAGCATTATCAAGCCTTAGTGTGGGGACACATTAAAGCCGAACGTGGCAGCGTGAATTTGCCGTTAATTTGTGACTGGGAAAACCGCCCACGTCAACGGATTGATTTTGTGTACGGCAAACGTGCCGTGACGGAATTTGAGGTGTTAGAACGTTTGCCGAATAACAGCACAAGAGTAAAACTTACTCCAATTACGGGGCGTTCCCATCAATTACGTTTACACATGCTGGCGTTAGGGCATCCGATTCTAGGCGATAAATTTTATTCGCCACCACAAGCCAAAGCCATGTCACCGAGATTATGCCTGCATGCGGAAAGTTTGACCATTCATCACCCAATAACCAAGGAAAAAATGACGTTCAGCCGTACTGCTGAATTTTAATCGTTAATAGCTAAATCTTATTTTTAGATGGGACAAATCTTCCCGCCTTATGTGTAGCTGTGCCATGAAAGTATTATTGAACATTCTATTGATAATCTGTGTAACATTGCATCACGCAGTATGCAATATACTGACCGTCAGGTAATTGAGATTATGGTGAGCAAGCCTAAACTTTAAATCTAGTCCGATAAAGTGCGATGGGAAAAACCTTTCATTTTTTCACCGCACTTTCCCCTTGAATTAGGCTATAATAAGGGTCATATTGAATTATTGAGAACTATTATGACCCAAATTGCCCCAAACCCTCTCGTCCTTGTGGACGGTTCGTCTTATTTATATCGTGCCTTTCATGCCTTTCCCCCTTTAACCAATTCGCAAGGTGAACCGACTGGGGCGATGTATGGCGTGCTGAATATGATCAAAAGCCTGATTTCGCAAGTACAACCGAGCCATATTGCGGTGGTGTTTGATGCTAAGGGCAAAACCTTTCGTGATGAACTGTTTGAGCAATATAAATCCCATCGCCCACCGATGCCTGATGAATTGCGGTCGCAGATTGAACCGTTACATCAGATGATTCGGGCATTAGGCATTCCGTTATTGTCCATTGAAGGCGTGGAAGCTGATGATGTGATCGGTACGCTTGCCATGCAGGCGGCAAGTGTGGGGAAAAATGTGTTAATTTCTACCGGCGATAAGGATATGGCACAGCTGGTTAATCAGCATATTATGCTGATTAATACCATGAATAATAGTCTGTTAGATCGTGCTGGTGTGATAGAAAAATATGGCATTCCACCTGAATTGATTATTGATTATTTGGCGTTAATGGGCGATAGCTCGGATAATATTCCCGGTGTCGCTGGCGTGGGTGAAAAAACCGCATTGGGCTTGTTGCAAGGGATTGGGTCAATGACGGAAATTTATGCTAATCTCGATAAAGTTGCCGATTTGCCGATTCGTGGTGCGAAAAAATTAGGCGAAAAATTGTTAGTCTCCAAGGCAGATGCGGATTTGTCCTATGTGTTAGCCACCATTAAAACCGATGTCCCGTTAGAAGTGAGCCATGATCAACTCCAAATCGGTACAGCGAATAACGATCATCTTGCCGAATATTTTGGGCGATATGAATTTAAACGTTGGTTAAATGAAGTATTGAACGGCGAAAGTTCCGTGACGAATCCAACAGAGCAAACAGTAAAGATTAATCCTTATCAGGCGACAGCTAATATTGCCAAAGAAGAAAAAATTGAGCAAAGTGCGGTGAAAAATTCGGTAAAAATTGACCGCACTTTATATCAAACGATCACCACAGAAACACAGTTAAATCAGTGGATTAAACAAATTGAGCAAGCCAAATTAGTGGCGGTGGATACCGAAACTAACGCCCTTGATGCCATGCAAGCGGAATTAGTTGGTATTTCCTTTGGATTAGAAAATGGCAAAGCCTGTTATATTCCCTTAGGGCATTGTAAGCCAATGGCGGTACATCATGATAACGGACAAGGGGATTTATTCGCCGATGCCGAAAGCCCAGAAATGCAATGGAAATTAATTGAAAATCAATTAGATAAACAATATTGTTTAAGCCAATTAAAACCTTTGTTAGAGAACGCTAACATCAAAAAAATCGGACAAAATATTAAATATGATTTAACGATTTTTGCTAACCATGGCATTGTCGTGCAAGGGGTGCAATTTGATACCATGTTAGAAAGCTATGTGTTAAACAGTACAGGGCGACATAATATGGACGATTTAGCCGAACGTTATCTCGGACATCAAACCATTGCGTTTGAAACCTTAGCGGGCAAAGGCAAAAACCAACTCACCTTTGATCAGATTGAGTTAGATAAAGCCGCCGAATATGCGGCAGAAGATGCCGATGTGACCATGAAATTACATCAAACCTTATGGCAAGAATTACAGGCGACACCTGAGCTGATTACGTTATTTGAACAAATTGAATTGCCGTTAGTCACGGTACTTTCTCGCATTGAACGGCACGGTGTGTTAATTGATAAGCAAGCGTTGGCAACACAATCTGCGGAAATTAGCGTGCGATTGAATGAGCTAGAACAACAGGTGCATCAAGAAGCAGGCGAAACCTTTAATTTGGCATCCACCAAGCAATTACAAGAAATTCTGTTTGAAAAGCTCGCTTTGCCAGTCATTGCCAAAACCCCGAAAGGCTCGCCATCTACCAATGAAGAAGTGTTAGATGAATTGGCTCAACAAGGGCATATTGTGCCAAAATTGCTGATTGAACATCGTGGTTTAGCCAAGTTAAAATCCACTTACACCGATAAATTACCTTTGATGATTAATCCGAAAACAGGGCGAGTACATACATCCTATCATCAGGCAGTAACCAGTACTGGACGGCTTTCATCCAGCGATCCCAATTTACAGAATATTCCTATTCGCAATGAAGAAGGGCGTAAAATTCGCCAAGCCTTTATTGCCAGAGAGGGCTTTAAAATCGTGGCAGCGGATTATTCACAAATTGAATTACGCATTATGGCACATTTATCAGGCGATCAAGGTTTAACTAATGCTTTCCAACAAGGCAAGGATATTCACCGTGCTACCGCAGCGGAAATTTTTGGCTTGCCATTGGACGATGTCAGCAGTGAACAACGGCGTAGTGCCAAAGCGATTAACTTTGGTTTGATTTATGGCATGTCAGCCTTTGGTCTTGCTCGTCAGCTTGGTATTGCTCGGGGTGAAGCACAAAAATATATCGATTTGTATTTCCAACGTTACCCAAATGTGCAAACCTTTATGACAGATATTCAAGCCAAGGCAAAAGCTCAAGGCTATGTGGAAACCCTATTCGGTCGCCGTTTATATTTGCCTGATATCCATTCCAGCAACGCCATGCGAAGAAAAGGGGCGGAGCGTGTGGCGATTAATGCACCAATGCAAGGGACGGCGGCGGATATTATTAAAAAAGCCATGATTGCCTTAGATAACAAAATTCAACACAATCCAGATATTGTGATGATTATGCAAGTACACGATGAATTAGTATTTGAAGTGCGGTCGGAAAAAATCGAAGAATTTAGCCAACTGATTAAAACCGAAATGGAAAATGCGGTTCAATTAAGCGTGCCATTAATTGTGGATGTGGGTGTAGGCAATAACTGGGACGAAGCACACTAATGAAAACGATCAGCAATGAAACGGGCTACTGGTTAATTCACCAAGTCCAACAAATTTATTTCCCCAACCATGAATTGCCTTTTGGTAGTGCAGAACAATTAGGCTTAATCGGTAAGCAAGCCACCCAAATCGGCGAATGGCATAATGCACCACTGTATTTGGTGCAAGAAGAAACAACCAATAAAAACACGGCAAATGAACAACGAGAATGGACAACTTTACGTGCTTTATTAGGTTTACCTAAAACACAATTTTATTTGCTCAATCGTGGCATTGAACTCAATCATTTCTTTAAAACCCATCAATTTTGCGGAAAGTGCGGTGAAAAAACCGCAGTAACTTGCGATGAATGGGCGGTGCAGTGCCAAAATGCTGCTTGTCATTATCGAGCCTATCCTGTGATTTGTCCGTCTATTATTGTTGCCGTTCGCCGTCATGATGAGATTTTACTGGCATGCCATCAACGCCATATCCGTAGCGATGGGAGTGCTGGATTATATACCACGCTGGCAGGTTTTGTGGAAGTAGGCGAAACCTTTGAGCAAACTGTAGAGCGTGAAGTGTTTGAAGAAACAGGGATTAAAGTGAAAAATATCCGCTACTTCGGCAGTCAGCCGTGGGCGTTTCCCAATTCCCAAATGGTCGGCTTTTTAGCAGATTATGACAGTGGCGAAATTCAGTTGCAAGAAGCTGAAATTGTGGATGCCAGATGGTTCAAATATAATGAACCCATGCCTGAATTACCACCACAAGGGACGATTGCGTTGGAATTAATTAAAGCCACATTGAAAATTTGCGAGCAATCCCCAAATTAACCCTATAACTTAATTAACAAAAACATAAGAAAATATGCAAAAAATCAAAATTCTCTTTGTATGTCTTGGCAATATTTGCCGTTCCCCTATGGCTGAATATTTAATGCGAGATAAAATTCAAAAAGCAGGTTTATCCGATTTTATTGAAACGGATAGTGCTGGCACATCAGGCGAAAATGATGGTGATGATATGCACTGTGGCACCGCCGATGTATTAGATCGCTTAAAGATTAAAAGTCATGATTTTGTTAGTCGCAAAGTGCGGTTAAAAGATCGAGAGAATTTTGATTATATCATCGCCATGGATAACCATAATTTATACGATTTACACCGCTTACTTGGCAAACAACAAAATATTTTTGCTATCGCCAGCCTTTGTCCTGATTTAGCTTATGATCATATTCCTGATCCTTGGTACACTGGACGTTTTGATGAAACCTATCAATTACTTGAGCAATGTTGCAATGCCCTATTAATTAAAATCAAACGAGAACATAAATTACCATGAATCTGCAAAATCACTTATTAATCGCAATGCCGACCATGGACGATGATTATTTTCATCGTGCGGTGATTTTTATGTGTGAACATAATGACAAAGGTGCCATGGGATTAGTCTTAAATCAACCAACAGATTTAAGCCTTACCGAAATGGTGGCAAAATTGCGTTTTATGATGTCTGATGACAAAATTTATCCACAGGATTATGTGGTGGCTGGTGGACCTGTTAGTATTGAGCGTGGTTTTATTTTACACACCCCAACAACACAATCTTTTCTACATAGTTATAAAATTAGTGACCGTTTACAGCTTACTACCTCTGCCGATGTAATTGATACTTTCGGTACACCAAATGCCCCTGAAAAATATTTGGTTGGCTTAGGTTGTGCCAGCTGGGTGAACGGTCAGTTAGAACAAGAAATCGCTCAAAATATGTGGTTAGTGATGCCAGCAGATGAGCAGATTATTTTTGATGTAGCTTATCAAGATCGTTGGACAGAATCGCTAAAATTATTGGGGATTGATAGCCATAATTTAAGTGGTAAGGCAGGATATTGCTAATGGGGATCACCGTTCTCGCCTTTGATTTTGGCACCAAAAGTATCGGTTGTGCGGTGGGACAATCTATTACTGGCACGGCACAAGCCTTGACCGCCTTTAAAGCACAAGATGGTATTCCAAATTGGGACGCTATTGAAAAATTACTCAAAGAATGGCAACCCGATCGCCTTGTGGTCGGTTTACCACTCAATATGGATGGCACCGAACAGGCTCTCACCTTACGAGCCCAAAAATTTGCCAACCGTTTACACGGGCGTTTTGGTTTACCTGTGGAATTGCAAGATGAACGCCTTACCACCGTGGATGCGAGAGCAGAAATTTTTCAACGTGGCGGTTTTAGAGCTTTGGATAAAGGCAAAGTGGATGGTATTTCGGCTTGTTTAATTTTAGAAAGTTGGTTTGAATTACACTCGAAAGAATAAAAAAGCACCGTACTTTTTTAAAAACACGGTGTTTTTCAATTAGTTATTCTTGATTATTCTTCTTTTAATGGTACCACCAACATATCAATGGTCACGATATTCATCAACTGACGAGTAGAAGACATCAACTTACTCCAGAAATCTTGGTGATGACCAGTGACCAAGAGATCTACATCATACTGTTCAATAGCATCAGCAAGCACTTGACCTAAATCACCACTGCCACTGAGTTTTTCACCAATTGGATAGCCGGCTTGTTCAGCCAATTGTAACAAAGCTTGTTGCGTTTCAGTGGAAATACGATCTTGCATGGATGACATATTAATATCAATTAAGCCGGTATAAAGATCAGAGAAATTGACATCAACATGGATAATGGACAGTTTAGCATTGTGCCGTTCTGCAATAGAGGCTGCCTTTTTTAATAATTTTGGGCTTTCATCAGAAAGATCAACGGCAACTAAAATATGTTTATACATAATATGCTCCTTAATTTCTCAGGTTGAACTTATTGTTTATTGGTATATTAACACCGATATTCTATAAAAAATGTGTACTAGATCACATTTTTGAAAAAAGATAAAAAATTTATTATTATGATGATGCTAAAAATAACACCACTAAGGAAAAACACGATGCGACATTCAATTCACGACTTTATACAACTTATTGCAAAATTAAGAGATCCCGATGGTGGTTGTCCATGGGATCTCAAACAAAATTACCATTCTATGATTCCCTGTTTAATTGAAGAAACTTACGAAACAGTGGATGCTATCGAAAAAAATGATGACTCTAATCTACGCGAAGAACTCGGCGATCTATTATTACAAGTGATCTTTTTCAGCCAACTAGCGAAAGAAGATGGCAAATTTACTTTTGACGATGTGGTTGATGAAGTGGCAAATAAAATCATTCGCCGTCACCCCCATGTTTTCGGGAATAAATCAGCTCACAATGAACAACAAGCTCTTGCGAATTGGAATGCGATGAAAGCTCAAGAAAAAGTTTCCCAAAACGCACCGCAGTCTATTTTAGATCATATTCCCCATGCTTTCCCTGCCTTATTACGAGCAGAAAAATTACAGAAGAAATGTGCGAACGTTGGTTTTGATTGGACGGATATTAACGATGTGTTTAACAAGGTACAAGAAGAACTGCAGGAAGTTAAACAAGAACTAAATCAACCACAATTAGATCAAACTAAAATCCAAGAAGAAATAGGTGATTTATTATTTGCCACGGTTAATTTAAGCCGTCATTTAAAATGTAATGCTGAAGAAAGCCTGCGCCAAGCCAACCATAAATTTGAACGCCGTTTTCGTGCCGTAGAAAATAAGTTACAGCAACAGAATAAGACTTTTGAACAGAGCAATTTGATAGAAATGGATATATTATGGGATGAAGTTAAGAAAGAAGAATCTTTAAAATAACCCACAAAACTGCGGTGGAAATATTAAAATTTTCCACCACACTTCCTCTCTTAGGCAATCAGTTTATTAAACATAATCCAATGCTAGTTTGCCTGCCGCTTCTACTCCTACTGCGACTGCTTTTTGCTCAGTGCTATGAATGGTAGCTTCATTCGGAATTTCTTGTTGAGTACGATTAACAATCACCCCAGCAACCATGCCCGCACGTAATCCCAATGCACTACACATGGTGAACAATGTAGCAGATTCCATTTCAAAATTCATCACGTTAAGCTCCTGCCATTGTTCTAATGAGCCACGGAAATGACGATAAATTTTTCCGGTAAATGTATCATAACGCTCTTGTCCGGGGTAAAACGTATCAGATGATGCCGTAATGCCAACATAGGGCTGCACACCTTGGTGTTTAGCCGCTGCAAACAGCGCGTTGGTACAATCAAAATTAGCTACCGCAGGATATTCTAAAGGTGCAAAATGACCACTGGCACCGTCTAAACGCACCGCACCTGTGGTAATCAGTAAATCACCCACATTAATATGCGGTTGAATTGCCCCTGTCGTGCCAATACGTAAAAAAGTACGCACGCCTAATTGAGCCAATTCTTCTACACAAATAGACACCGAAGGTCCACCAATGCCTGTGGAACAAACCACAATAGGTTGTCCACCTACATAACCCAACCAAGAAGTAAACTCTCTGGTAGAAGCCAAAAACTCAGGATTATCCATTAATTTAGCAATACGCTCACTACGAGCAGGATCGCCCGGCACAATCGCCACTTTCGCCCCTTTTAACATAGCTTTCGTTAAACCTAAATGAAATACTTCTGACATATTATTCTCCTTTTTATTATGTGATTATTAATTTTTAACAAAATTATGGTATCTTTGTAACAAATAAACCTTGCTATTTTTTCTTAGCTTCACTGGAAACATAGCCAATTAATTGAGCAAAATCAATGGAATTTTGTTGCGTAATAACTGGTGTTCCCGTTTCTTTTTCCAAACTTTCTCGAGCGACCTTAGCCACATTTCCACCACGTTGTGCAACGGCCTTATTTTCTTCAAAACCAGCAGGATGGGTTATTTGAGTAATATCTTTGGTGGCAGCTTCTGCTAACATATTCAATACAAGCTCTGTAGTTGACATATTGTCACGTAAATTTTCTTTGTTTAACCCTTTGAAATGCTTATATTCTCTCGTTGTCATACCCGACCAAGCCCGAGTAATCTCGTTGGTGAGCATCGCAAATTCTCGCCCAGCTTTCACGCCATGATCTTGCCAAGAATCAGTTAATTCTTTACGCACCTGAATGGATTGCAAACGCTGATTAATCCATTCTCTCGAATAACCTTTTTGCAGATAAGTTTGTAATGCTCGATCAATGGTCAGTTCTGGATCAATAATTTCATCAATTCTCTCTTTCCCCACCTCGGCTAACCACATTTTAAACGGTTCTGCTTTAGGGCTAGGAATGGATTGAATAATACGGAAAATACCTGTCATATCTGCGGCATCAGTTTTATACATCTTGCCATCTAAAGCTCTAAATTTCAGTTGTCGACAAAATGTCGACAACTCAGATTTTTCTTCATCAGACATCCGTTTTTTAACACGATACCAATAATCACGGGGATTGGGGCTTGCCGTCAATGCTTGCACTACATCCACTACACTAAAAAACCATTCTTCTTTTTCAGCATCCCAAATAGAACGAATCTGACTGTTTTCAAATAATTTAATGTTACTCATTTTGCTAATCCTATCTTACTTATTACGAGAACATATTATAATAGTTATTTAAACAGTAAAATACTGTATATTCTATTTTTAGGAATCAAGATCACAGAAATACACAAAAAGTGCAGTAAATTTCACCGCACTTCCGAATAATTAAATCGTATTAATTTTTCAGCACAAGTACCTTATATGATATTTCTAACAAAATTTATTTTATACAGTATAAATCAAATAAAATGTTATTTTTGTGACAAAGATCACAGATTTAAAAAATTTTTACTGTAAAATAGAAAAAAGTTAAAATAATCACAAAAACTAAACTAACAAGGACATTATTATGAAACCAAATGAATTAGCGAAATTTATTGACCATACTGCCCTAACCGCTGAAAAAACGGAAAAAGATATTGTGCAACTCTGCCAAGAAGCCCTAGCACATCATTTTTGTTCGGTGTGTATTAATTCGGGTTACATTCCGTTGGCGAAACAACAATTAGCAGGTTCGGATGTGAAAATCTGCACCGTAGTGGGTTTTCCATTGGGAGCGAATTTGTCGGCGGTGAAAGCCTTTGAAGCAGAGCAAGCGATTTCCGCTGGGGCGGAAGAAATTGATATGGTGATAAATGTGGGCTGGATTAAATCGGGCAAATGGGATGCAGTGCAAGCGGATATTCAAGCGGTGCTTGCGGCGTGCAAGAGTAAAACCTTGAAAGTGATTTTGGAAACCTGTTTGTTGACGAAAGATGAGATTGTCAAAGCCTGTGAGATCTGCCGTGATTTGAATGTGGGTTTTGTGAAAACATCCACAGGCTTTAATAAAGGCGGTGCGACCGTAGAAGATATTGCGTTAATGCGTCAAACGGTGGGCGAGAAATTAGGCGTGAAAGCATCGGGTGGGGTGCGTGATACGGAAACCGCCATTGCGATGATTAAAGCGGGGGCGACACGTATTGGTGCCAGTGCAGGGATTGCAATTATTAGCGGTTTGCAAGATAATCAGGGCGGATATTAATTCCCCGATTCTAACCTAATGTCAAGCGAGCCTGTTATGGATAAAAAAGTACAATCCCGTATTCAGAAACTGGAATTTTTACTGAAACAGATGGACAAAATCCATTTGCGAGATGCGGCGAATATTCTCAATGTATCGGAAATGACCATTCGCCGTGATTTAAGCACCAATACAGGCTCGGTGGTGTTGTTAGGGGGTTATATAGTTAAAGATCCGCAGAAAGCCAATGAGAATAACTATTTGATTTTTGAGCAAGAAACCAAACATATTGCGGAAAAAATGCAGGTAGGAAAATTGGCGGCGGAGCTAGTGCAAGACGGTGATGTGGTATTTTTTGATTGTGGTTCCACCGTTCCTTTCATCGCCTCTCAAATCAATTCTTCGATAAAATTCACCGCACTTTGTTGTTCCATTAATAGCTTTTTGGTGTTGCAAGAAAAGCCGCATTGCCATGTGATTTTGTGCGGTGGTCATTATTCCAGACACAATTCTTTTTTAACACCGATTCAGCTCAATACGGAACTGGATGCCATTTGCACCACCAAAGCCTTTATTTCAGCGGCTGGCGTAGATGTGAAACAGGGCGTGACCTGTTTTAATGTGGATGAAGCCAAAACCAAACACAAAGCGATGGCGAAAACTAAACAGGCGATTTTGGTGTTTGATCATTCTAAAGTAAATAAGGTGCAACAGGCGTATGTGGGAGATCTGGCGCAGTTTGATTTATTAGTTTGTGATCAGACCTTGCCTGTCATATTTAATACTATTAAATCGCCGATTTTAACAAAATAAATACTATTCAATAATTGCGAACTATCTCATTGAAATGTAAACTAAGACATTAAGAAAATAAGGGCAAGCCCTAAGAACAGTAATCGCTTTTACAGGTTGAATAAGATGAAATTTAGCAAGCAGTTGCCGTCTTTATTAGTATTGAGTTATGTCGTCGGTTATCCCCTGATGACCTTAGCGGAGCAAGGTGATTCCGCACAGAACGCTCCACCAGAGATGGCACAGAATGTCGTTACGCCAACAGTGAAAGTACGTTTGCAAGGCATTCAAGATGAAAAATTAAAAGAGAATGCACAAATCTATATTAATGAAATTAGTGCAGAAGAGTCGGATGGTTCAGAACGTCATCAAGAATTAGTGCGCACTGCGTTGTATAAAGGTTTGCGGGTGTTGGGTTATTATGATTTTCAGCTTAACTTTAGTTTAGCACCGAATGGTAAAGAGCTAATTGCGAATGTGGAATTAGGCAACCCGGTGCGGATCGAACAAACGGATGTGCAGATTGAAGGAGATGCCAAAAAAGATGAAGCCTTTCTTGCCTTAAATAAAGATCTGCCGAAGAAAGGTGATATTGTTAATCACGAAAGCTATGATGATTATAAAAGTGCGGTGCAAAAATTAGCCGTTCAACGGGGTTATTTTGATGCAGATTTTTCTATTCACCGTTTAGAAGTGATGCCGTCTACCTATCAAGCTTGGTGGCGTTTGCTATTTGAAAGTGGCGCGCGTTATCGTTATGGTGAATTTCGTTTTAAAAACGCCCAAATTCGTGAAGATTATTTACGTAATATGTTAAATCTACAACAGGGCGAACCCTATTTGTTGAATGATGTGTTACAAGCGAATAATGATTATACCTCAACAGGTTGGTTTCAGTCGGTGCTGATGAAACCCACCTTAAATGAAGAAAATAAAACGGTGGATTTTGATGTCTTAATGTACCCGAAAAAGAAAAACTCTATGGAAGTAGGGATTGGTTATTCGTCTGATGTGGGACCACGTTTGCAGTTAGGTTGGAAAAAACCTTGGATTAATAATCGCGGGCATAGCTTTTCATCGAGTTTCTATGTATCAGAGCCGAAACAAACCATTGAAATGGCGTATAAAATGCCACGTTTGAGAAGCCCGCTATATGAATATTATCAATTTAGCACGGGAATTGAAAACGAGGATGACAGTAGTACCGATACCAAATCTACCGCTATCACGTTCGGGGCATTGCGTTATTGGGATCATCCTAGCGGTTGGCAATATTCGTGGGGGGTAAGAACACGTTACGATAAATTTACCCAAGCCGATGTGAAAGATAAAACCTTTTTACTTTATCCCACGGGCAGCATTAGTCATAAATATTTGCAAGGTGGATTATTTCCTACTTGGGCTCACTCTATCAGTTTAACCGCAGACTGGGGAACTAAAGCCTTATTATCGGATGTGAATTTTCTGAGTTTACGTGCATCAGGCGCGGTGATTAAAACTTTTGCGGAAAATCATCGTGTAGTGAGCCGATTGGATATTGGTTGGTTACATACTGACGATTTGCATCGAATGCCGCCTGCCATGCGTTTTTTTGCCGGGGGAGATCGTAGTGTGCGTGGTTATGGTTATAAGAAAATTTCCCCCAAAGATAGCAATGGTAAGTTAATCGGCGCCTCTCGCTTAGCCACGGGATCACTTGAATATCAATATCAGGTTTATCCAAGTTGGTGGTTGGCAGCGTTCTATGATGCAGGACTAGCCGCTAACTCTTATAGCACAGATGAATTGCGTTATGGCGCAGGTGTGGGCGTGCGTTGGGCATCACCAGTAGGCGCGATTAAATTTGATATTGCCACTCCTGTACGAGATAAAGACGATAGCAAAAATATTCAATTTTACATAGGATTAGGGGCGGAGATTTAGGGATGACAGAACCAGTTCAACAAAACGAAAATGTACCGCAATCTAGTCAATCAGCTGGTGGCAAAAAAAGTAAATTTTTACACCGCAGTTTAGTGGCAATAGGTGTATTAGTCGGTATTGCGGGTGCAGCAGGCTTGGGCGTTGCGGGCATAGTTGGCAGCGAAAGTGGTACGCAATGGGCGATTGGCTTAGCGGATAAATATGTGGACGGTTTAACCATTGGCGATGTACAAGGCAAATTACAACATGGGTTATTGTTAAAAGATGTGCAATTCCAATCTGCTGGCGTAGAAACGAATATTGCACAAGCAGAATTAAAATTTGATTTTGGTTGTTTACTTAAAGCCGATATTTGTATTGAAAATTTACAGGTGCAACAGCCTGCTATTCATATTGATACGAGCAAATTATCACCGTCAGAACCCGAATCCGAGAAAGAAAATGGTACAATGCAACGGATTACCCTGCCTGTTTCGATAGCCGTGAAAAATGTGGAAGTTGATAATCTGGCGTTAGGCATTGATAGCAATCAAATGCATTTAGGCAAATTTCACACGGCGGTGTTTTTAAATAATGAAGATGGATTAACCCTTGAACCCACGCAAATTAATGATTTAGCCTATATTTTCGCCGATTCTAGCGAGAAAAAAGAAGAGATTAATGAAGAACACCAACCAAGCGAGCCTGTTAATTGGCAACAAATTGAGCAAAGTTTAACCCCTGCTTTATTAGCCAACGTAAGCGAGATTATTTTGCCTTTTGATCTACATATTCCAGATATTTTGGGTAAAGATTGGCAATATCAACAAATTATTGATGGCAAATTAGTTCAGCAAATTGATGTTCCCAAAGTACAAATTCAAGCAGATGCCACGGGTGCAACGGTAGCATTACAAACTTTACAGATTGACAGTTCGGTTGGCAATATTCAAGCGCAAGGAAATATCCAGTTAGATCAGGCTATGCCACTGAATTTAACCGTACACGCTGATCTCGATACCATTAAACAAGGTGATGAGATTTTATTGCCAAAATCTGTGGTGGATCTTTCCATTAGCGGAGATTTGAAAAAAAACACCGCACTTTCGCTTACCACCCAAGGTGTAGCAGATGCGATCTTGAATGCAGATGTGCAACTCAATAGCGAAAAAACGCCATTAAATTTAACCTTAAATGTGCCAAAGTTTAGTTATCCGTTTAACCAAACGGATGATCCACTCAACGTGCAAAATGTGACCCTTAATGTAACAGGTAACTTGCTTGATTACCAATTGACATTACATGGTAACGTAAAAGGCATGTCGGCACCCACAACCGATTTGGCATTACAAGCTAACGGTGGTATTTCGCACACGGAAATTGAAAAATTACAACTGAATGCCTTAGATGGTGCACTGGGTTTAATGGGGAAATTAAATTGGCGAGATGGCGTAGAATGGCAAGCGGAGACAGATTTAAACAAAATTAATCTCGGCGCTTATTTATCTTCATTTCCAGCGATATTATCGGGCAAATTAACTCACACAGGGCAAGTAAAAGGAGAGCGGTGGGCGATTGCGATGCCTGAATTAAATATTCAAGGATCGTTATCAAAAAATCCGTTAAGCCTAAAAGGTAGCCTAACATCAGATAATCAAGTCTTGCTCAATACGTCCCAAATTAGCCTAAATTATGGCGTAAATCATATTGTAGCAACCGGGACATTAACCGAACAATCAGATTTTCTGTTGGATATTAATGCCCCGAATTTAAAAGGTTTGTTGCCTGATTTATCTGCCTCTGTTATAGGGAAAGCATATATTAAAGGCAAGCTCACTGAGCCTAATTTAGTGCTAGATTTAACGGGGAATAATATTCAGTTTCAAGACCTAAAAATAGCTAAAGTCATCGCAAAAGGCGAGGTAAGCACAGAACAACAAATTCAAGGTGATTTAAATGTAGAATTAAATGGATTCAGTCAAGGTGAGATTAAACTGAACAATGCTAAATTAACCGCATCAGGTAATGAAAAATCCCACCAATTACAATTACATTCCAGCGGTGAACCGGTGGCGGGAGGATTGAATTTATCGGGTAGTTTTGACCGCGGTTCACAAGTGTGGAAAGGCACATTAAGTCAAGTGGGGGTGAATTCACCGATTGGAGAAGTGAAAAACAGCCAAAATATTGATATTACTTTTGATAATAAACAAACCCTCGCAACCATTTCAAGTCACTGCTGGAAACATGCGGACATTGATTTATGTTTTCCACAAACCTTTAAAGTGGGTACAAATGGTGAAATTCCTTTCGATTTAAAACGGTTGAATCTAGCATTAGTGAATAAGTTAACCGAACAGGACGGCTTATTACAAGGTATCTTACGCAGTTCGGGTAGCTTGGCGTGGAATGAAAATAAACCGTTGAAATTGGATGTGCAACTAAATGGTGACGGCGTCAATGTGGCACAAAAAATGGATTACCGCACCTTTAAATTAGCTGTGCCTAGATTGGCGTTAAACGCACAGTTAGACAATGATAATTTGCAGGTGAAATCTGATATTCAGATTCAAAATAATGGTCGCATTAATGCCGATATGAAAATCAATGATATTATCAACGCGCGCAAATTATCAGGGACATTCAATATTAATGGTGTGAATTTAAATTTGGCGAATCAACTATTATCTAACGGTGAACAAATTTCAGGCAGTGTGACATCACATTTAACTTTTGCCGGTGATTTAACCGCACCGTTATTAAACGGTTCATTTAATATCAATCAGTTAAAAGCGAAATTAAAATCATCACCGGTAGAAGTCACTGGCGGTGCGGTAGCGTTAAATTTTTATGGCAATCGTTCGACATTGAAAGGCGATATACAAACAGTAGACAGCCATTTAGTGTTAGAGGGTGATGCTGATTGGAAAAATATTGAGCAATGGAATGCGCGAGTAAATGCTCAAGCAGACAAATTCTTTATCAATATCCCAGCAATAGCAAAATTACGTGCTAGCCCAAATGTGACCGTGACAGCGACACCGAAATTGTTAGCATTAAGTGGCAATATTGATATTCCATGGGCAAGAATTGAAGTAGAAAGTTTACCGGAAAGTGCGGTGGCAGTAAGTAGTGATGAAGTGATTTTAGAAAACTTAAACCCATTAAAAAATGGTGATATTTTGGCGGCTCGTCAAATGGCAACAACTACAGAATCGGGGATGTTGATCACATCAGATTTAGATATTAATATCGGTAAAGATGTTAATGTGAAAGCCTATGGGTTAGACAGTAATTTAGAAGGTAGATTAGCCGTTCGCCAAGAAAAGGGAGCGTTAGGTTTATATGGACAAGTTGACTTGAAACATGGACGTTACGCTTCTTTCGGGCAAGATTTAATCATTCGTAAAGGGCAAATTAGTTTTTCTGGATTACCCTCTCAACCATTGTTAAATATTGAAGCCATTCGTAATCCAGAAGCCATGGAAGATAGCAAAGTAACCGCCGGCATTAAAGTGACTGGGGTGGCGGACGCCCCTAGGGTAGAAGTATTCTCTGAACCAAGTCTGCCACAAGATCAAGCTTTATCGTATATTTTAACCGGTCGATCATTAGAAAGTAGTGGCGAAGCTGGTTCTAGCGGTTCAGTGGGGGCAGCCTTACTCGGTATAGGATTAGCCAAAAGTGGTAAACTGGTAGGAGGTATTGGTGAAGTTTTTGGCATTCAAGATTTAAATCTGGGTACCGCTGGAGTAGGCGATAGTTCTAAAGTGGTTGTCAGCGGTAATATTACGCCACGTTTAAAAATTAAGTATGGGGTGGGATTATTTGACGGCTTAGCCGAAGTCACTTTACGTTATCGTTTATTCCCACAATTTTTCTTACAATCCGTGTCAGGCGTCAATCAAGCCTTTGATGTATTGTATGAATTTGAATTTTAATTTTTGTGAATGATGGATGTATGAATAATATTAATTTAATTACAAAAGCAACCACACTCTCACAAGGTGATAAGTATCAAGTGAGAGAAATTGCGGCAATTGATTTGGGATCGAACAGCTTTCATATGATTGTGGCACGTATTGTTAACGGTTCGATCCAAATTTTGTCACGCTTAAAGCAAAAAGTGCAGTTGGCAAAAGGGTTAGATCAAAACGGCGTGTTAGATCAGGACGCGATTACCCGAGGAGTAAATTGCTTAGCTTTGTTTGCTGAACGTTTACAGGGCTTTCAAGCGGAAAATGTAAATGTCGTTGGCACCTACACGTTGCGAAGTGCGGTGAATAAAGCAGAATTTTTACGCCAAGCCAAAGCGGTGTTTCCTTATCCGATAGATATTATTTCGGGGCAACGCGAAGCCAAAATGATTTACGCGGGAGTATCCCATACCCAACCTGAAAGCGGTCGCAAGCTGGTGATTGATATTGGTGGTGGTTCAACTGAAATGATTATTGGCGAAGATTTTGATCCGATTTTAGCTGAAAGTCGTAATATGGGTTGTGTGAGTTTCGCCAAACAATTTTTTCCAAACGGCAAAATTAGCCGAGAAAATTTTCAACAAGCTCGCTTAACCGCCTTAAGCCGCATTGCCGATTTGGCAGCATCTTATCGTCAGTTAGGTTGGCAATATGTGCTAGGTTCATCTGGTACGATTAAAACTGTCCATCAAGTGATCACTGCCACGCTTGACTCTGATGGCATTATCACCGCAGGTCGGTTAGATTTTCTGATTGAACGTACGCTAAAGGCTACGCATTTTGATAATCTAAAACTGGCAGGCTTAAACGAAGAACGGGCAGATGTTTTTGTACCAGGGTTAGCCATTTTAAGTGCGGTATTTGACACTTATCAAATTGAACAAATGCGGTATTCCGACGGAGCACTGCGCGAGGGCGTGATGTATAGCTTAGATAAAAATTTTCAAGTAAAAAATATCCGTCAACGTACTGCTGAAGCGCTTGCCGAACAGTTTAATATTGATCGTATTCAAGCAGAACGCGTCAGCAAAACGGCGGTACAATTAGCCCAACAGTTCATTGCATGGCAAGCGAATGAATTTGCTACCGAAATGCAAGAAATCCTACTTTGGGCGGCGTTATTACATGAAGTCGGCATTGTGATCAATCACAAAAATATGCAAAAACATTCTGCTTATATTTTATCAAATATGGAATTACCGGGGTTTGATAAGGAACAACAACGCTTATTATCGACCTTAGTTCGTTTGCAAATCAACGGCTTTCATCTTGATGATATTGCTCAATTTTCCCGTTATACACCACAAGATATTTTGGCGTTAGTTCGTTTATTACGCTTGGCGATTTTACTTAACCGTTCTCGTCAAGCTACCGAGCAAACCGATAAAATTGCATTAAAAACCCACCGCACTTTGTGGCAGCTATATTTTGAAAATGGCTATCTTGAACGTAATCCACTGGTTCAACAGGATTTAAAATTAGAACAGCGATATTTGATTGAAATTGGGTTGGATCTTGCGATTGAATAGAAAAAATTAGGTGCATTTCATGCACCTAATTACTTTCTCAACGATGTTATTCCACTGTTACGGCTTTGGCTAAATTACGTGGTTGATCCACATCGGTACCTTTAATAATGGCAATATGATAAGACAATAATTGCAACGGTACAGTGTAGAAAATCGGCGCGGTAACTTCATCCACTTTTGGCAATACAATGGTTTTAAACCCTGTTGCATTTTCAAAACCGGCATCATTATCGGCAAATACATAAAGCTGACCGCCCCTTGCGCGCACTTCTTCGATATTAGATTTCACTTTCTCCAATAAATCATTTTCTGGTGCCACCACCACCACAGGCATTTCGCTATCAATTAAGGCAAGTGGACCATGCTTTAATTCACCTGCTGCATAGGCTTCCGCATGAATATAAGAAATTTCTTTTAATTTCAAGGCAGATTCCATCGCAATCGGGTAATATTCGCCACGCCCTAAGAATAAGGTATGATGTTTATCGGCAAAATCTTCCGATAATTTTTCAATTTGTTTATCAAACACCAACGCGCTTTCAATTTGAGTAGGCAAACGTTGTAAAGCCTGTACAATGTGGTGTTCTTGCTCTTCACTAACATGACCATTTAAACGACCAAGTGCTACGTTCAACAATAATAAACAAGTTAATTGTGTAGTAAACGCTTTGGTAGAGGCAACACCAATTTCTACGCCAGCTTTAGTCATAAAAGCAAAATCCGATTCACGCACTAAAGACGAGCTTGCCACGTTACAAATCGTCATGGCTGCCATATAACCTGATTCTTTGGCTAAACGTAATGCTGCTAAAGTATCTGCGGTTTCACCAGATTGCGATAAGGTAATTAATAAGCTATTCGGACGAGTGACGAATTTGCGGTAACGAAATTCCGACGCAATTTCTACATCACAACTTACCCCCGCAATGGATTCAAACCAATAACGTGCTACCATACCTGCATTGTAAGAAGTCCCACAAGCAACAATTTGCACATGTTGTACGTTAGATAAAATTTCTACTGCATTTGGGGCGATAGACTGAATATCCACTTTACCGTCTTTGATACGACCGTCTAAGGTGTTAATAATCGCCACCGGTTGTTCAAAAATTTCTTTTTGCATGTAGTGACGATACTGCCCTTTATCTGCGGCATCAGCTTCAAAATTACCCTCATGGATTTCACGTTCTACAGGTTCGCCCGCACGATTAAAAATTGACACTGTACGGCGTGTAATTTCAGCGACATCGCCCTCTTCTAAATAGGTAAAACGACGGGTAACGCTTAATAATGCTAACGGATCGGAGGCTAAGAAATTTTCACCCACACCGTAACCAATAACCAATGGTGAACCTGAACGCGCCACAATTAAACGTTCTGGATCTTGTTCATTCATCACTACCGTACCATAAGCACCACGCAACTGCACAACGGCTTTTTGTACTGCTTCTAATAAGGTTTTTGCACTGCGCAATTCCCATTCCACTAAATGTGCAATCACCTCTGTATCGGTTTGTGATTGGAACATATAGCCACGCGTTTGTAACTGTTCTTTTAATTCTTGGTAATTTTCAATAATGCCATTATGCACCACCGCGATATGCCCTGAACGGTGTGGGTGAGCATTGATTTCGGACGGTTCTCCATGGGTTGCCCAACGTGTATGCGCAATACCTGTCCCGCCTAATAATGGTTTGGCATTTACTGCTTGTTCAAGGGATTTTACTTTGCCAACACGGCGAACAATCTGCATTGTTTTGTCTTCACCTAATACCGCGACACCTGCTGAATCATAACCACGATATTCTAAGCGGTGTAAACCATCAATTAAGATCTCTACCACATCACGTTGTGCTACTGCACCAACAATTCCACACATAGTTTTTTCCTTATAAATTAAATTTTTATTCCGCGACAAGCACTTGTACGCCTAAATTCTCGATAAATTGTTTATCCTGTGCTGATATTTGGTTATCGGTTATCAACACATTTATTTGATCCCAAGTGAGTTCTAAATTTGGCATCCGTCTGCCAATTTTTTGGCTTTCCACCATCACAATCACTTCACGGCTCACTTCTGCCATCACCTGACTTAATCCGATTAATTCATTAAAGGTGGTCGTACCACGCTCTAAATCAATACCGTCCGCCCCGATAAAAAGTTGATCGAAATCATAGGAACGTAACACTTGTTCTGCCACTTTACCTTGAAAAGATTCCGAATGGGTATCCCAAGTCCCCCCTGTCATTAACAACGTCGGTTCATTTTCTAAGGAACGTAATTCTGTTGCCACCGACAAGGAATTGGTCATCACCACTAAACCTTGTTTACCATCCAACTGTTTAATTAACGCTGCCGTGGTACTGCCACTATCTACAATAATTCGATTATGCTCGCGAATCCGTTCCGCTGCCATTTTAGCAATGGCTAACTTTTGTTGTGAAAGCAATTCATCTTGATCCAAAATATCTTTCGGCATCAAAATTGCGCCGCCATAACGACGAAGTAAAAAACCGTTACTTTCTAAAGCAGTGAGATCTTTACGAATGGTCACTTCGGAGGTTTCAAAGCATTGTACTAACTGCTCAACACTGACTTCGCCCTGTTGTTGCAGCAGTTGCATAATATGCTGACGACGTTGTTGGGTATTACGTTGACTTAAGTTTCGTTTCATTAGATGATTTATCGGAATAAGTTTCGAATCGAAATTATATAGTAAATTATTTGAATGTAAATAGAAATTTTGCCACAAAAAATATAAAAAAATTCACCGCACTTTTGGAATCTCATCTAAAGTGCGGTGAATTTAACAAGCGTTTTTATTTACAGCAACGTTTTTAGTGCACTAACAAACTGCTGATAACGCTGATATTTTTGCTGATAAGCGGCATAATATTGCGGATTAGGTTGATACACTTGCATGTCTGCTTGTAATACCGCGGGCTGTTCAGTCAATCCATCGGCTTGCATTGCCATTAATGCTGCCCCTAAACAACCTGTTTCTTCCACATTTGGCACTTCTAATCGCATACCCGTGAGATCCGCTAACATTTGCATCCATACTGCCGATTTTGTCGGTCCACCTGTCACTCTTAATACATCGGCTTGTGGAAAACGTTGCAACATACGTTCTAAATGATACATCAGGCTAAACAACACCCCTTCATACACTGCTTGCAATAAGTGCATTTGAGTATGATGTGCTTGCATACCATAAAAACCAGCTTGCATACCTAAACCTGCATTTGAACCATAAAGAAACGGCACGAATAACACCGAGCTAGTAGCAGGCGGTAATTGGCTGATGCCTTGATTAATTTCCGCATAATCCACATTACCAAACTGTTTTACAAACCATTCCAAATTGCCTGATGAGGTTGGACTGGCTTCATGTACAATAAATTGGTTCGGCGTAGCATAACGTCCATACACGAAAGGAATTGTTTGTTGATCATCAATTTCAGCGGTAATACCACTGACCACTGACCAAGTACCTAACACTGCATTAAGTTTCGTTTCATCATCTAATTTGGCACAAAGTGCGGTGGAAACCACATCAAATAATCCCCCAACCACAGGCGTCCCTACGGCTAAACCTGACAGTTCAGCGGCTTGTTGAGTAATATAACCTGCAATTTCATTAGATTTAATAATCGGTGGTAATTGTGCGAAGATTTCTTCAATTCCCAGTAATTTTGCCAGTTCAATATCATATTCTCCCGCCTGCATATTATACAAATTAGATTCAGAAATATTGGATTCTTCGCAGTGTAGTTCGCCCGTTAAGCAGAATCGCAAATAGTCATGGGACATTAATACTGCTCCGATATTGGCATAACGTTCAGGTTGATGTTCTTTCACCCAGCGTAAAATCGACACGGGGTGTCCTGTCCATAAGGTTTGGCGAGTGATTGGATAGAGTTTTTGTGGAATGCCGTCCGCTTGCCATTGTTTCACAATATCAAGAGAACGCTGATCAGAGGAAAGAATAGCACGCCCCAAAGGTTGCTTTTGTTTATCTAACAAAAATGCCCCTTTGCCCTGTGCGGAAATACCGACACCTTTAATCTGGCTCGATTGTACGCCGCTTTGTTGAATGGTTTGGCGTACTACCTTGGCACAGACTTGCCATAATTGCTGCATATCTCGTTCAGCGTAACCTGCTTGTTCGCTGATCACCGAAACGTTTTCACGCTGAATACCATACAGTTTGCCCGTCTGATCAAATAAGGCGGCTTTAACAAAAGTACCGCCGCAGTCTATGCCTAAATAGTAATTCATGGTTCTATTCCTTTTGAATGAAAGTGCGGTGCAAAATAATCACATTTTTCCACCGCATTTTGACGCAATTTTTTTATTTCGCTAATTCATCAATTTGTTTAATCAATTCATCGCCATTTTTGTCGATAAAGGATTTACGTACTTTTTCTTCGATCACGGCTTTGAATGGCGCCTGATCGATAGTTTCGGTTACTTCAATCCCGGCTTTACGTAAATTTTCTACGATTTCTTTTTCGTTTTTCACATTAAGATCACGTTGAAATTGCCCTGCTTCTTTCGCAGCTGCCAACAAATCAGCTTGTAATTCAGGTGAAAGCGAATCAAATTTGGCTTTGTTCATCACCACAATTAACGGGGTATAACCATGGTTAGTTAAACTTAAATATTTTTGTACTTCAAATAACTTTGAAGACCAGAAAATTCCGACAGGATGTTCTTGCGCATCAACGGCACGGGTTTCTAATGCGGTATAAAGTTCCGCTAATGGCATTGGTACGGGATTACCGCCTAACAAGCTAAAGGTTTCAATATACATTGGATTTTGGTTAGTACGTACTTTCAAGCCTTTAATATCTTCAGGTTTCGTTACCGTATGTTTTGAATTAGAAAAGGCGCGAAAACCCACGTCCCAAAAGGCTAAGCCTTTTAAGCCTTGTGTTTCAAGGGATTTTAATAAATCTTGCCCGATTTCGCCATCTAAAACTTTAACAACGTGTGAACGATCTTTAAAAATAAACGGAATATCAATCACATTGATCTTTGGCTCTAAGCCTGTAAAATTAGATGAACTGGACATTTCAATGTCAATCGTGCCACCACGCACACCGGCAATCATAGCTTGCGCATTACCTAAGGTACTATCAGGAAATAGTTTTAATTTAATTTCCCCTTTAGTTTTTTCTTTTAGCAACTCTTCAAATTTCTTCGCCGCAATATGTTGACTATCGCTGCGTGGAGCTTCGTAGCCAAAACGTAAACTGGTTTCGGCAACAGCGTAACTCGCTGTAAACATCGTTACTGCAGCGACAAAAGCCGTTAAGGTTTTTAAATTAAATGGTTTCATAACATTCTCCGTTTAACCGCAAGTTAGAATTATTCAGCAAAGTGCGGTACAAAAAATTATGATTTTTTTACCGCACTTTTGTTTGGTTATTACTGAGCCAATGCATCAATCGCTTTAATCAACTCATCACCATTTTTGTCAATGAAAGATTGACGTACTTTCTCTTCAATCACCGCTTTAAATGGTGCTTGATCAATGGTTTCTGTCACTTCAACGCCTGCCTTACGTAAATTCTCAATGATTTCAGAATCGTTTTTAATATTCAAATCACGTTGGAATTGACCAGCTTCTTTAGCAGCTTCTACTAAAGCGGTTTGCAATTCTGGTGCTAATGCATCAAATTTTGCTTTGTTCATTACCACGATTAACGGAGTATAACCATGATTGGTTAAGCTCAAGAATTTTTGTACTTCGTACAGTTTATTTGACCAGAAAATCCCGATTGGGTGTTCTTGTGCATCCACCGCACGGGTTTCTAAGGCGGTATAAAGTTCGGCTAACGGCATTGGTACAGGGTTGCCACCTAATAGGGTAAAGGCTTCAATATACATAGGGTTTTGGTTAGTGCGTACTTTTAACCCTTTAATATCTTCAGGTTTAGTCACCGTATGTTTTGAATTAGAAAAGGCACGGAAACCTACATCCCAATATGCTAACCCTTTTAAGCCTTGTGCTTCAAGATCGGTTAATAAACCTTGACCAATTTCGCCGTCTAAGACTTTGAATGCATGTTCACGATCTTTGAAAATAAAAGGAATATCAATCACATTTAATCTTTGTACTAAGCCGGTAAAGTTTGGTGAACCTGACATTTCAATGTCGATTGTACCGCCACGCACACCCGCGATCATGGTTTGTGAATTGCCTAAGGTACTGTCAGGAAATAATGTTAATTTAATCTCCCCATTCGTTTTTTCTTTCAATAATTCATCAAATTTTTTCGCGGCAATATGTTGGCTATCGCTACGCGGTGCTTCATAACCGAAACGTAATTTAACATCAGCACTGGCGTTAGTTGCTGCAAACATAGTCGCAGCAGCGACAAATGCAGTTAAAGTTTTTAAATTAAAAAATTTCATAAGATTTCTCCATTTGAGAGTTAAGTAAAATGAATTGTTTTTACAGCATCCAACCCAATGGCACTAAAATCAGTGAAGGGAAGAAAATAAACAAGAATAAAACCACAATCATCATTAGCATATAAGGCATAATACCTCTCGCTGCTCGGTCAAACGGCAGTTTTGACACCCCCGTGATGACGTTTAACACGTTACCTACTGGCGGTGTAATCAAACCGATAGAGGTATTTAAGATAAATAACACACCGAAATACACGGGATCAATACCCGCTTCTTCCACTAACGGCATCAACACCGGGGTTAAAATTAACACCGTTGGGGTTAAATCCATCACCATGCCGATAATAAATACCGCAAACATAATCACGATTAACAACAATGTTGGGCTATCAATTAATGGCTCAAGTAATTCGGTCATCATTTGTGGTAATTCAGCCACCGTGATTAACCAACCTGTTACATTGGCGGCTGCTACCAAGAACATCACCACTGCGGTGGTTTTGCCTGCGGCTAAAATAATGCGATAAAGATCTTTAATTTTTAGCTCACGATACACGAATAAGGAAATCACTAAAGCATAGAATGCCGCGACTGCCCCCGCTTCGGTTGGGGTGAAAATACCTGAACGGAAACCACCGATAATAATCACTGGCAACAATAACGCCCAAATACTGTTTTTAAAGGAAATGCAAAGTTCTTCTTTAGTCGCTTTAGAAAATGTCATTAAGTTTAAACGTTTAGCTTGCCACCACCATAACGTGCCTAAAGCAAGCCCCATCATCACACCAGGGAAAATCCCCGCTAGGAATAATTTGGTAATGGAAACACCACTGGCTACGCCAAACACAATAAAGGGAATACTTGGTGGAATAATCGGCGCAATAATACCCGCAGTCCCAATCAAACCAGCGGATTTATCCATTGGATAACCTGTGGTTTTCATCATTGGCAATAACATCGCTGCTACTGCTGCGGTATCTGCCACCGCAGAACCTGATAGACTTGCCATAATCATGGCGGCGATAATGGCTACAAAGCCTAAACCGCCACGTTTGTGTCCCACCAGTTTCATCGGTAAATCAATAATACGTTTGGATAATCCCCCTTCATTCATGATTTCGCCAGCCAGAATAAAGAATGGAATTGCCATTAACGAGAAACTGTCGGCACCGCTCACGATTTGTTGGGCTAAGATTTGAGCATCAAATAAATCTAAATGCACCATTAACGCAATGCCACAAACCAATAAAGAAAAGGCAACCGGCACACCGAGCAGGATCGCACCTAATAAGGCAGAAAGGAAAATTACAACGGTCATTTGGTTTCTCCTTTAATTAACATGCCAATTTGGGTAACTAAACGAGCCACAATTAATACCCCGATTAACGCTCCTGCAATCACTGCCGCAAGATAAGTAATGCCTTGTGGTAAACCTGAAATTGGGGCTAAATTTGATAAATTTAATTGAAATTGAATCCAACCACCATCTACGATTAAATAACAACAAAACAGCATTACTGCATCAGTCAAAATACCTAACAGGTTACGTCCTTTTTCTGATAACTTATTGGTTAAGATCGTGACTTTAACGTGTTGATTTTCATTAAAAGCAAGAATTGCCCCCAAGAAAGCTAACCACACAAACATATAACGAGAGACTTCTTCGGTAATATTGATACTGCTATTAAAGCCGTATCTTAAGACAACGTTCAGAAAAACGAGAATAGACATCGCGGCAAGGATCACCACAACTATCGCTTCAATCGCTTTTCCGACTAATAAGGCAAAGGATTTCATCATTGACTCCTAAAGTTCATTTATTGCGACTTTTACTACAATTTTACGGATAAGCCCAGTTTCATGTTCAGCACAAGCCCCGCGGTGAGCATCTTCTGGAAAGAACACCGCAAAATTGCCCGCTTGACACAAAATTTCTTGCTCATTTGGCACCGACTGGTAAAACAGAATATCTTTTTCCGCACTATATTCTTCTGCCACAGGGTTATTGCCTAAATCAGGAGCAACTGCCATACGTTCGCTGCCTTTATGCCAATATTGCACATCTAAATATTGACGGTGAACTTCAGGCAGATAGGCTGATTTGGGCTGGGTTTGTAAATCTAACACTTGTACATAACTGTCGCCTTGGAATGGATAGCGCCCCGCGGGAAGAGAATCAAAATCGGTCTGTTTAAGATAATTCAAGGCTTGTTGAATCGCTTGCGGATAACGGTTCGGCTCGACTTTAGCAATATGACCAAAAAACATAATAGTATCCTTAATGTTGTAAAATTCACGAAAAAGCCACCGCACTTTGAACTGATCTGCAAGCCAAAGTGCGGTCTAAATTAGAGCGATGTTAATTTCGCCCAAACCGTATCATCTACTGGAATACCATTAGCTTTGTTATCGGCTAAAATCGTGGTGAACTCATGACCCGGTAAACGTACAGGTTGATTTGGATCCACAGGCTCTGCGGTACGCACATAATCCATAATACGATTAAGTTTTGCCTCTTTAGTTTTGCCGTCAATCAAACGATCCACTTCAATCGCAATAAACACTTGGGAAACGCAATATTCATCGTCTTTATCTTCCGTCACTGCTGCGGTAGATTCACCATTAGAAAGCAGCGTTGCAATCATATCTAACACGATAGATAAGCCAGATCCTTTCCAGAATCCCATTGGCATTAAGCGACGGTTTTTCTCTACAGTGGCAGGATCACGAGTTGGATTATTATCATCATCAAACCCAGCATCCACAAAGGTTTGGCGACCTTGTAAACGATGCACTTCTAACATACCGTAAGAATACATAGAGCAAGACATATCCACCATAGTAATTGGGCTGGTTGGTACAGCAATAATCAATGGATTTGTGCCGATACGGCATTCTTTTGAGCCCCAAGGTGGCATCACCGCAAGGGCATTGGTCCAGCACACCCCAATATAACCTTTTTCTGCCGCTTGCCAGCCATAAGCGCCGCCACGCATCCAGTGATTTGCGTTACGTAATGCGACCACTCCGATACCATTTTTTGCCGCTAATTCCATCGCTCGATCCATCATTTTCTTAGCAGTTAAGTTACCAATGGCTTGATGAGCATCCCATTGTTCAATCGCTCCTAAAGACAACTCTTTGGTCGGTTCGGCTTCTGGATTAATATCGCCGTTTTCCAGTTGTTGAATAAAACGTGGGAAGCGGTTTACCCCGTGAGAATAGGCTCCCGCTTGGGTGGTGTCAGCAAATACTGTTGCACATTCTTCTGCAATATCTTCACGTACTTTACGGGAAAGTAATACACGTTTAAATTCTGCTTTTAATTGTTCATAAGAAACTTTCATGGCGTACTCCAAATTTTCTAAATTTCAAATTGTAAAATCACGTTTTATAAAGTACACTTATCAACCATAAAAGTCAATTTAAGCAATGAAATATAAATACTTATAAATCAAATGGTTATATATTATTTTTTAAATTTGTGAGCTAGATCTCATTTTTATAGAAAAGTATTTCACATAGTGAAACGTCAACAAGGATTGTGGGGGGAGAATTATGCAAAATGAAGCAAAAAACACGGGAAATCAAAGTCTTATTCGTGGGTTAAAATTATTGGAATTGTTGAGCGATTATCCAAATGGTTGCCCTTTAGCCAAATTGGCGGAATTGGCTGAGCTTAATAAAAGCACGGTACACCGTTTATTACAAGGATTGCAAGCGGAAGGCTATATCAAACAAACCAATACGCAAGGTAGCTATCGCTTAACCACCAAATGTCTGAATCTTGGACAAAAAACCCTTTCATCTTTTAATATTATCCATATTGCTTCCCCTTATTTAGAGCAACTTAATTTAACCCTTGGCGAGACTGTGAATTTTTCCAAACGAGAAGATGATCATGCCATTATGATTTATAAACTTGAACCGACCACAGGTATGTTAAAAACAAGGGCATACATTGGTCAATATCTACAACTTTATTGTTCTGCCATGGGAAAACTTTATCTAGCCTATGAAAATAATAGTAATTATGTCGCAAATTATTGGCAATCTCATCAAAAGAATATTCAACAATTAACCAAAAACACCATTACGGATTTACACCTGATGCAACAGGAATTAGCAGAAATCCGACAAATTCAATTTGCCATGGATAAGGAAGAAAATGAATTAGGTGTAGTCTGTGTGGCTTGTCCAGTTTTTGATGCTTTTAATAAAGTGGAATATGCGGTGTCTATTTCCACATCCATCTATCGACTTAAAAAAATGGGTATCGATTTTTTGCTCAGTGAAATTAGAAAAACGGCATTATTGATTTCAAAAGAATTGGGGTTTATGGAGGAAATACCGGTCTAAAATAAGAAAGTGAGGTGAAAATGATCTGCACCCATAAAAAGTCTTACTTTGCCTCCCACGACGAGCGATTAATTCCCTTTACCATATTCAGAACAAACAACATCTTGCTGATTTATCTGCTGGTTCTTGCACAAGAAAATCACAATTTGAATAAGCCGAACAGCCTAAAAACAGCCCTTTTTTACCTTGCCTAATATGCAACGGCGAACCACATTGAGGGCAGATTTCTGGTTGTTTGCGGTGTGGGAAAAGTGCTTCGCTCATGATCATGAAATAATTCAGTTAATATCACAAAAATCTTATCGTAAAAGCCAGAATTGCACAATGGCTAAAAATAAGCGTAAAATACCCTACGCTCAATCACAGCGAACGTATCATTGTTCAAAAAAAAGGATAATTTTCATGAATAAACAACAACTTGCCAACAAACTGTGGGCTTCTGCGAACGATTTACGTGGCAAAATGGATGCCAGTGAATATAAAAATTATATTTTGGGCTTCCTTTTTTATAAATTTCTGTCTGAACATCAAGAAAAACATTTACACAAAGAATATCAAATCACTACCAAAGAAGTCGATGCAAGCGATATCGCCACCATTCAAGAAGATTTAGGCTATTTTATTTTTGAGGCGGATCTTTATGCCACTTGGGTGGAGAATATTAAAAACAAAAACTGGAAAATTTCCGCCGTCACTGACGCATTAAGCCATTTTAGAGAAAATATTAACGACAGCCAACGTGATGACTTTGAAGGAATTTTTGAAGATGTCAATCTCACATCAGAAAAACTTGGTAGCAACCCAGCAGAAAAAGAAACCGCCATTCGTCGCTTAATCATGTTATTAAATGAAATTAATATTAGTGATAGCAATCGAGAATATGACACGTTCGGCTTTATTTATGAATATTTAATCGCACAATTCGCCATGGCATCAGGCAAGAAAGCGGGGGAATTCTATACGCCCCATGAAGTTTCTCGTATTATGGCGATGATTGTGGCAAATGAATTACGGCACAAAGAACATTGTACGGTCTATGACCCAACCGCTGGATCGGGGTCATTGCTGTTTGCTGTGGGGGATGAAACCAACCATGCTAAACATCATCATAATATTAAATATTACGGACAAGAAAATAATTCCACCACCTACAATATTGCCAGAATGAACTTATTAATGCGAGGTGTAACACCAGCCAATATGGTATTACGCAATGCCGATACGCTTAAAGAAGATTGGCCGAATGGGATTATTAGTGGTAAAAATGATCCGCTGTTTGTGGATTGTGTGGTGGCAAATCCGCCGTATTCTGCGAAATGGGATAATGCAAACGGACAATTAAAAGATCCACGCTTTCGGGATTATGGATTAGCACCCGCAACTAAAGCGGATTATGCGTTCTTATTACACAGTTTATATCATTTAAAACAAGATGGGATCATGGCGATTGTGTTACCCCATGGCGTGTTATTTCGTGGTAATGAAGAAGAAAAAATTCGTACTGCCCTGCTTAAACGGGGTCAAATTGATGCCGTGATTGGCTTGCCAGCAGGTATTTTCACCAACACAGGCATTCCCACTATTATTTTAGTGTTGCGAAAAACCTCTCAATATAACAATGTATTGTTTATTGATGCGTCGCAAGGTTTCCGCAAAGAAAAAAATTCCAACATCTTGCGTGAGCGTGATATTAAAAAAATTCTGGATGTTTATTTGAACCGTGCTGAACTTGATGGTTTTAGCCATATTGCCAGCTTAACTGAAATTGAGCAAAATCAATTTAATTTGAATATTCCACGCTATATCACTCCGATCAATCAAACAGAAAGCCAAAATATTGACGCCCATTTAAAAGGGGGCATTCCAGAACAAGACATTGTGCATTTTGATCGGTTCTGGCAAGCCTTTCCAGCGTTAAAAGAAAAATTATTTCGTCCATTACGCCCGAAATTCGTCAGTTTGAATGTGGAGCCAGACGATATTTTTAATTGTATCTCACAAGACCCCGATTATCAGGCGTTTATTACCCAAATGCACGCCAACATTGAACAATGGCAACAGAACGTCAAAAATCTGTTATTGGCAGAAACCGCATTAGATTCTGAACAAATTTTGTTAAGTTTTCAGCAATTAGAACAACAATTATTTGGCTATTTTGAACAATCCCATTTTACCGATCCTTATGAGGCCTATCAGTTATTTGTGGATAGCTGGCGTAATCAAATTCAGCCCGATCTTGAGCTGATTGCTGAACATGATTTAGATTTTAGTTACGCAAAAGCGTTACAACCCAATATGATTATTAAATCTGGTAAGGAAGTACAAGACGGCAATGAGGGCGTGCTTTTGCCTAAATCCCTGATTGCAGATACCTTTTTTAAGGATGATGTGACGCTCTGTGCCGAACTAAAAAATCAAATCACACAACAAGAAGAACCGCTACAAACTGCTCAAGATGAACTGCAAAGTGCGGTGGAAAATGAAGAAGATTTAGCCGCACTTTCCGATATTATCAAAACCGCTAAGAGCAACGCCAACAAAGCAAAAACGGCATTATTGGATTTACTGGGCGAAGAAGATGCCAGCGACAAATTCGCCCTATTAAAATCTATTGAGCAGACGAGTCAACAGATTAAGAGCTTAAAATCGACCTTAAAGGAGAAAGAACCCGCCCTTGACATCAAGGTGGAACAACGTTACCAAACTCTAACCGTCACTGAAATCAAAACCCTGTTAGCCCAAAAATGGCTGACCAGATTAGTCGCAGACTTAGAAAATATTACGCATAGCCATTCACGCCAGTTAGCACAACGTTTAAAAACCTTGCATTTACGTTATGCCGAAACACTACAAGCAATTCAGCAACAACGTCAACAGTCAGAAGCCGCTTTTTGGGCGTTGGCACAGCAATTAATTGGGGAGTAATGAGCGATGAGCGAGAAAAACAACAATGTGCCAGCTATTCGCTTTGCTGGATTCACGGACGCTTGGGAACGGCGGAAGTTGGGGGAAGTAGGGGAAATTAATCCTTATTCAGAAGTTCCAGAATATTTTGAGTACGTTGATTTAGAGTCTGTTCTCGACACTATGCTTATTTCCCATAGAAAAGAGAATAAAAGAACTGCTCCGTCAAGAGCAAGAAGATTAGCCAAGAAAGGAGATTTATTTTATCAAGCTGTCAGACCGTACCAGAAAAATAATTATTTATTTGATTTAGAGAGTAATAATTATGTTTTTTCAACTGGTTATATCCAAATTAGATCTAATAATGTGGATAGTTATTACCTATTAACTCAGATTCAAACTGATCACTTTGTAAACAAAGTTTTAGAGCGTTGTACAGGAACAAGCTATCCAGCGATTAGCTCAACAGACTTGGCTAAAATTGAGATTTTTTATCCCAAACAGAAAGCCGAACAAACCCAAATCGGCAACTTCTTCAAGCAGCTCGATGACACCATCGCTAATCATCAACGAGAGCTTGAAAAATACAAAAATTTAAAGACTTCTTATTTAGAAAAAATGTTTCCAAAGGAAAATGAGGCATTTCCAGAGCTAAGATTCCCAAATTTCACGGACGCTTGGGAACGGCGCAAGTTGGGGGATATTGCAGAACGTATAACTAGAAAGAATGGTGATTTATCTGTAACCTTGCCTTTAACAATTTCTGCACAAGAGGGACTAATCGCTCAAACAGAATTTTTTGATAAGCAAGTGGCAAGTAAAAATATTAGCAACTATTATGTTATCGAAAATGGTGAGTTTGCATACAATAAAAGTTATTCAAATGGCTATCCATTTGGAGCTATAAAACGTTTAGATAACTACAATAATGGTGTATTATCAGTACTTTATATCATATTCAAGCCTAAAGATATTTACTCTCAATTTTTAGTATCTTATTTTGATTCAAATTATTGGCATGGTGAAGTGGCAAGTATTGCAGTTGAGGGAGCTAGGAATCATGGATTATTGAATATATCTTCTAATGATTTCTTTGATATTAAATTGAATATACCCAAATCTCTAGAAGAACAAACCCAAATCGGCAACTTCTTCAAGCAGCTCGATGACACCATCGCTAATCATCAACGAGAACTGGAAAAGTATCAAAAAATAAAATTAGCGTATTTGGAGAAGATGTTTGTTTAGGGAAAATTGAGATATTTTAGGGTGTGAGATCACACCCTAAACATCCTCTAGGTTTACACTGTTGCCTGTTTATATTGTGTCGTCAACTGAATATTTAACGCATTTAAAATACGTAAAATAGTTTCAAAGCGTGGTTTAGTTGTACCATTTAACGCTTTATATAGGCTTTCTCGTGCGATACCAGTTTCATTGGCTAATTGGGTCATACCTCTGGCTCGAGCTACATCAGATAACGCTTCTAAAAATTCAGCCTGATCACCACTGGCAAGACTTTCGGCTAAATAAGCATTGATGGTTTCTTCATCAGTCAAACATTCAGCTGGATCGTAATCAGTGATACCATATTTTTCGATTTTTTCTTGTGAAATGACCATTTCATTATCCTCCGTTATTATTTTTTAAATCCGCCCATATTGCTTTGGCTTTATTAATATCATCTTGCTGTGTCGATTTATCCCCACCATTAAGCAGGAAATAGATTGTCTCTCCATCTTGGGCATAATAAACACGATAGCCAGCCCCTAAGGGTATTCGCATTTCATATACACCGCCACCAACACTCTTGTAGTCACCAAAATTACCATTTATAGCTCGTTTAATACGAGTATTGATAACCGCTACTGCTTGACGGTTTTTAAGGTTTTGTAGCCAGTCAATAAAAATAGCCGTACGTTTGATCGTATTCATTTTTAATCCATATATCTATAAAAATGTGAATATAATTGTAATCCGCAGATTACAATTAATCAAGTGAAAAAATTTACTCTGTTAAACAAACATGGATGGACATATCGGGCGGATTTAAGTTATAAAACAGAAGATGAATTATTAGCCCATTGGCGCGAGATTTTATTTGAACGCAATGTAGATCGTCTAAATCATATTCCTTTATCCGATACAGAGTTTGAACAACTTAAACAGCAAATTTTCAAGGTCAAAACACCGATTGAAGCAGGAAAATTGTTAAATACAGGGCTATTGGAATTGGTTCGGGATGTTAAAGGATATGAAAACACCAAGCAATTTCTGGAATTTTTTTGGCGACATGATGTGGGAACAGGTAAAAATTCCTATGAAATTGTCAATCAGACCTATCGTTCTGCCAGCAAAGTAGGACGTGAAGATCACCGTTTTGATGTAACATTGCTGATTTCAGGGGTACCTGTTATTCATATTGAGTTAAAAAGAACGGGAGTCAGTTTAAAATCTGCTTATAACCAACTGCGAGAATATGCCGAGGCGGGAGACTTTACTGGGTTTTATTCGTTGGTACAAATTTTTGCTATTTTAAATCCAGATGAAAGCCGTTATTTTGCCAATCCTGGTCATTATACCCATTTCAACCCGTTATTTTGCTTTCCTTGGGCAAATTTCCAGAATCAGCATATTAATGATGCGGGGCGTTTTGTGGAAGATGTGCTGTCTGTGCCGATGGGGCATAAATTGGTGTCACTTTACACGATTTTAGATGATAAGAAAAATGCGTTAAAAGTGTTACGCTCCTATCAAATCTTTGCTGTCGAGGCGATTTTAGATAAACTCCGCAAAGCCAATTTTGAAACGGCTGATATTGATAATGGTGGCTATATTTGGCACACCACGGGTTCTGGCAAAACCATGACATCGTTTAAAGCCGCACAATTAGTCAGTCAGTTGCCACAAGTTGATAAGGTGATCTTCTTGGCGGATCGCAATGAGTTAGTCAATCAAACCCATAAGGAATATGATTCTTTTGCCGATCATGAAGATGAAATTACCGATACACAAAATTCCTATGCGTTACTCAAAGCCCTAGCAAGCCGACAGGATAAATTAATTGTGACCAGTATTCAGAAGATGAGTAATGTGTCTAAAATGGGCAAACAAGATAAACTCGACAATACTCGCATTGTGTTTATTATTGATGAGGCTCATCGTTCGACGAATGGCGAAATGTTAATTCAAATTCGCCAGCAATTTAAAACTGCGATTTGGTTTGGCTTTACTGGCACGCCGTTATTGAATGATGACAGTGCAGACGCTGATGCGATGGGCGAAACCGCCCAGTTATTTGGCAATCCGTTACATATTTATTCAGTCGCAGATGGGATTGCGGATAATAATGTGTTGGCGTTTGATGTGCGTCCGACATTTACTTTTGATCGTGATTCCATTCGTCAACAGGTGGCGTTACAAAAAGATCCGAGCAAAGGGAAATTATATTTTAAATGGATACACGATAAATCGGATGTGGATGTGGTGAAAGCCGTTCCCGAAAGCAATTACACCAGTGATGAACATCGTCAAAATGTGGTCAAAAGCCTGTTACGCAAATGGGATGCCAATTCGTTTGAGCGTTTATTTTCTGGTATGTTAGCCGTGCGTGATATTCAATCGGCGGTGGCTTATTTTGAGTTGTTAAAAGACAATCCGTTGGGCTTAAAAATTGCCATGATTTATGATGACAGCGATCGTCATGAAGATGACAGCCTAGATAATAAATTAGCCCTTGAAAAAGCCATTTTTCATTATAATCAACAATATAATACTGATTTTGGATTAAATTCTGTGACGGCTTATAAAGACGATTTAATGAATCGTTTATCACGCCGTGATGAATATCAAGATGTGGAAAATCACCCCGAACAACGGCTTGATTTGGTGATCGTGGTATGGCAATTATTAACTGGCTATGATGCCCCTTATTTAAATACGCTCTATTTGGATAAAATGTTAGAGGGAGCGAATTTAATTCAGGCTTTTTCACGTACCAATCGCATTACCGATTCACGTAAGCCATTTGGGATTATTGAGTATTATCGTCGTCCTGAATTAATGAAACAAAATATTGATCAGGCGTTTAGTTTGTATAGCAATAAAAATGCCAAAGGGTTGATGTATGTGAATAATCAAGCGGAAAATATTGTGCAACTGAATGATTATTTTACACAAATGGTGAAACTCTTTCCCAAAAACGCAGAGAATCAGCCTGATTTTGGGACATTGCCCGAAGATAATAACAAAAATCAATTTGTGCGTTTAATGAACGAACTGGAAAAAACCATGATTAAAGTGCGTCAGCAAGGCTTTAGTTGGGAAACACAACAATATGCTGTTGATCTACCGGAAATTGAATTTACGGAGCAACAATATGCACAATTACAAGCACGTTATGATGATTTAGCACAAGCCAATAAAGATCCGACCGAACGCATCCAAAAGGGACCATTAGATATTGAGCCGTTATTATCTTCAGGGGAAAAATTCCGCATTGATGTGACCTATCTCGCCAGTCTGTTAAATAAATTATCGGATATGGTTCAACAACCCGAAGCACAGATCGATCAGGCTAAATTAGATGAACTCAAACAAGATATTCACCAATTATTTAATAGTTTACGAGAAAATGATCGCCGCATTGCGGAAATGATTTTGTTGGATATTCAAAAGGGTGATTTGGGACATATTGATGATTTCTCCACGGTATTGGATCAATATCGCAATAGCAAAGAAAATCAAGGTATTTCGGCATTTGTCGATACCTTAGACATCGATCGAGAAATGTTCATTAAATTGTTAAATCAGCATGTATTAGGTAAAGACGACTGGCGGGATTATGGTTTGTTGGAGAAATTAACCAAGAGTGCAGACAATGATCTGGTACGTGATGCGTTCTTGTCAGAACGTGTTAATGAAAAGCCAACAGCGTTAAAATTAAAAGGTTATTTACGCGATAAAATTAAAGCTGAAATTGAGCGATTATTATTAGCAAGATGATCAATAAAAGCCTTGTATTGCTACAAGGCTTTATGTTTAACATAGCCCAGCTAAATGTCGCATCACAATATCTGTGTCTTGATTTTCAAGTTCTTGAATAATGTGTAAATAGGTATGTTGTGTGGTGGTCATGCTCGAATGCCCGAGCCGTCTTGCTACGCTGGCAATGGAAACCCCAGCAAAAAGCAATAAGGAAGCATGGGTGTGGCGTAAGCCATGAATACTAATCTCGGCAATATTGGCTTTTTTGCAAGCGCGACTTAAGATGCCATTCAGGGTGGAATTATACACACGTCCATTCCCTAAAATAAGGTGGCTAAAAATCGGTTTCCCCTCCGGCAATGCTTTGATTAATTGTGAAAATTGAATTACCGTTTGCCAGTCAATTTGGATTTTTCGTACCGAAGAACGGTTTTTCGTCGGTGAAAATCCGCCCTGTTCTTTATAATTCCATGTTTTGTTGACATGTAAGGTTTGGTGCGAAAAATCAAAATCTTCCGGTGTAATCGCCAGCGCTTCGGAAAATCGCATACCGGTTTTCGCCACCAATAAAATAAACCAGTCCCAAGTTAAGGAGGTGGATAAATTTAAATGGTTCAATAGGGCTTGTAATTCAAATTGATTTAAATACTTATTCTTTTTGACCGCTGGTGCCTTGCCTTTAATAATGGCTTTACGTGTGGGATCAATCAATAATAGCCCCTCATCAACCGCATCTAAAATTGCGCCTTTTAATTGATGATGAAAATCCATGGTAGTTTGACGTTCATGCTGTTTAGCATAATCATTGAGCAATTTTTGATAATTGATTCGGGTTAACTCACTTAAACGTAATTGAGGGGCGAGGGTTTTAATCCACCATAAAGTGGCGTGATATTTTTTCATGGTTACTGAACGAATGGCACCCTCTTTGTAGGTGACGACCCATTCACGAAAATAATCACAGAAATATTGTTGAGATAAGGTTGTTTTTTTCATCATGACATTCCTTTTGTTAACACACCACGACATTATGGTGCAACACTATTTTAGGAAATTGACACAATAAAAAATTATCTAATCAATGGTATTTTCGTTTATACTAGCCACTGTTTTTAGAAGGATATGCCATGCAAGAATTATTACAACATCCCTATTTTTTAACCGCACTTGGGGTCGGAGCGGGTCTGTTGGTTTTATGTTTAATCTTATTATTTGTACTCTCACGGCGGAATCGTGATGTAGTGGAATTACAGCAGGATTTAAATAAAAATATTAATGATTATAATCAATTAGTGGATAAATTTGACAACCTAAGTGCGGTGAAAAGTCAGCAAGATTTAGCTGTTATGCAGTTGCAAACCAAAGAAGAATATTTAAATGTGGAAATTGCTGAACGAGAGCGCATTATCACTAAACGCACTGCTGAATTAGACAAAACTCGTGAAATTTTAACCGCGCTTCAACAAGAATTAGCTCGATCCAAAATTACTTTAGCCGAAAAAGAAAAAAGTTTACAAGAACAACAACAAACCTTTACCCAAAGTAGACAGCAATTAAGTGTCGAATTTCAAAATTTGGCAAACCGTATTTTGGAAGAAAAATCACAATCTTTTAGTCAATCCAATCAACAGGCGTTAGATAGCTTATTAAAACCGTTCCGTGAGCAAATTGAGAGCTTTCAAAAACGGGTGAATGAAGTCCATTCGGAAAGTGTGAAAGGCAATACCCTGTTAGAATCAGAACTAAAGAAAGTGCTTGAAATTGGGCTTTCCATGTCACAACAAGCCAATAATCTTACCTCTGCTTTAAAAGGAGAAAAGAAAACCTTAGGCAACTGGGGGGAAATTCAGTTAGAACGGACGTTACAATTAGCTGGCTTAGTAAATGGCGATCATTACTCTGCTCAAGCCCATTTTAAAGATGAACAAGGCAACCATAATTACCCTGATTTTGTGGTGCATTTGCCAGATAACAAACATTTAATCATTGATAGCAAAATGTCCTTAGTCGCCTATGAAAATGCGGTGAATGCAGAAGATGAACTACAACGCAGTCAATTTATGCGTGAACATATTAAGGCGATTCGCAACCATATCAATGATTTATCACAAAAAGATTACAGCAATTTAATCGGTATGCGTAGTCCGAATTTTGTGTTGATGTTTTTTGCGGTTGAACCTGCTTATATTGAAGCCATGAAAGCCGATGTAGAGTTATTTAATTTTGCTTATCAAAAAAATGTGATTTTGGTGTCACATACCACCTTAATGCCAATTTTACGCACCGTGGCGAATTTATGGCGAGTGGAACGGGGCAACGCAGAAGCCAAAGAAATCAGTGAAAAAGCAGGGGATATTTATAATCAAATTTGCTTGTTAGCAGAACGTTTGGCAAGATTAGGTGGCACATTAGCCACCGCAAGCTCTCGCTATAACGACACCGTGACAGCTTTAGTCGGGCAACAAGGTTTAGTGGGTAAAGTAGAACGCTTTAAGGATTTATCTGCCAAAGTTACTAAAACTTTACCGAACGTAGAATTATTACATCAAGATATAGAAACGGAAAAATTATTGATTTTAAAGGAAAACGCAGATGACACAAATAATTGATATTAGCCCTCAACAAGCATGGGAAATGTTGCAAACACAAACTTGTGCCTTATTAGATGTGCGTGATTGGCAACGTTATAGCCACAGCCATATTCCCGAGGCATTTCATTTAACGAATCAAAGCTATGGCGATTTCCAAAATGAATATGATTATGATGAACCCGTGATTTTAGTTTGTTATCACGGCGTGAGTAGTCGCAGTGTCGCCACCTATTTAATCGAGCAAGGCTATGAACAGGTTTATAGTATTATTGGTGGCTTTGAGGCATGGGAAAAAGCTGGATTGCCGATTGAACAGGGGTTTAGTTAAACCCCACAATCACTACATAGCCAACAACACACCAAAAAATCACCGCACTTGCAATTAATGCTTTTTTCGCCAAATTGGGATGACGTTGGTTTAGCTTAAATAAAATCCGTGCCATAATGGCTAATACAAAAGGATAAAGCCACATAGAAAATGAAATAAAAGTGCGGTTGAAATAATCTAGCTCTGGATTATCAAAAATAGCGGGGGAAAGCAGCAAGGATAATGGCCAAAACAATATAGGCAAGCAAAATCCAGCTAATAACCAACTAAAACGACTAAACCCATCTGGCAAACTTTTGTTTTCCATTTTTATCCCCATATATTAAGTTATGCTAAAAAATAAAAGGAATATAACAAATGCTGTCAAGTTTTAGAAGTCATCCGGCAAAATTTACTTTATTTATCACCGCACTTTGCGTAATTTTGTATATTATTGGTAATACTATTGATCTGGAAACTGAGGTTTTATTGAATACCATGCACTTTCCAGCAGATCAATTTGAGCAACAAGATTATTGGCGTTATTTAAGCCATACCTTAATCCATTTATCCATCACCCATATTGGTTTCAATCTAGCGTGGTGGTGGCTGTTTGGTGCTGCGATTGAAAAAAGATTTGGCTCGTTCACGTTGATTTTGCTCTATTTAGTATCAGGTATCGGCTCTGGTGTTGTGCAAAATTGGTCAACCGGTCCTTGGTTTTTCGGACTATCTGGCGTGGTTTATGCAGTCATGGGGTTTGTCTTTTGTGTGGATAAATTTAGTCCCAATACGCAATTTGATTTACCCGAAGGCTTTTTCACCATGTTAATGGTTGGGATTGCGTTTGGTTTTATCAGCCCATTAATTGGCGTTGAAATGGGGAATGCAGCACATATTTCTGGCTTAATTATTGGATTAATCTTTGGCTTTTTGCGAGCAAAAATTGGATAGTGGCATATAAATGATAGCAACATATAAATAGTGCGGTGTTTTTCACCGCACTTTTCCTTTATCTGTCTAGTTGCACTGGCAAAAATAGGCTTAACGGTCGCTTACGGATAATTTCACACAAGCAGCGACAAATTTCACACCAACTGTCAATTTCTGCATTTAACGCCCTTAATGCCACTCTTAATGCCAACGTAAAACTCACCACTAAATTCACCACACCAATGAGCAAAACAAAGCATATACTTTGTATTAGCATTTGCCAATCGAAATGACCACTCACTGCCACATAACCCACATTAGCCGATGAAAATGCCACATGGCGAATATCTAATGGTAAGCCAAGCCAATAACCCACCAATCCTGTTAAACCAAGCAACATACCGAAACAGAAGTTTCCCATTAAGGAACCATAATTATCATGTAAATAATGAGCGAATTTAATGCGGCATTTTTCTGGCATGATATATTTCAGTAGTGGATGATGCGGTAATCGCATTCTGAGATTGAGATAGTTACTACGATTATCAAAATAACCCGAAATAATCCCTGAACAGAATAACCATACACCAGCAATGGCAGCAAACCATAATGTCCCTTGGGTTGGATCAATGGAATGGAGTTGATAGTCAATCGCAGCAGAATCCAACAATGGCAATCCTGTTTTTTCTGCATAAATATACGCAATTAACCCACTCAATCCCATAGCAAAAGCCACATTGCCTAGCACCGCAATGGTTTGTGAACGCAATACGTCAATCAACAGTTGAGCTAATTTCATGTTCACCGCTCGTCCTTGCGGATTACGCTCTACCGCTTCGGCAAAACGGGCTGCCGTCATGGCGGGCTGTTTAGTAGCCACGGTAAAATGCAACATAAAAATCAGCATAAAGCCTAAACCATAGTTTAGCCCGTATGCTAGGCTTTTCCACGTTTTATCATCAATAATATCACCAAGATGAATTTTAAATAACGCCATTAAAGCAATTAAAATCCCTCCGCCCGCCGCAGAATAGAACATCGCAAAATATTCTTTTTTCGTACGAGTAACGTAATGTTCACCATGATCACTGGTATTTTGTGCAATAGTACGAGATAACATACCGGCACTCTGTTTCCAAAGGACGCCGATATTATGCTGATCAGTGGCTGCACTGGCAAAAATTTCCGTGGCTTGTAGTACGCTGAGTAGGGATAATTTTCTCTCACTAAATAATCTTTTAAGCATCACCAAACGCTCAAGAGTTTGGTTTAAACGTTCTAATAAATGGGCGACCGCTAATGAAGAACCTGCCACGGCACCACGTTTGTGAAAACGATCAATTTGTTCTCGGCATTGCAATATCATGACTTGTAAATGGCTATCATCATAATCTTCACCCTGTTGTTGGGCGGTTAACCACAATGCCACTTCTTTTTGTAACGCGACAAAAGGCGAATGAGCATCTAATAACGTTGGATCTAATCGCATTAATTCGGGCTCCAAATCTTCCGCCGCCAACCAAATCGCTAACATTTCAATGGCTGAATAGCCTTCGTGATAAAGATGTTGATACAACCAATTCTGATCTTGTTGCTCAGTATATTGTTCCAATGTCGCAAATAGGCTTATCCACGTTTTGGCTGAAATTGCCTTAAGCCACGCCATATCTTTACGATCATGAAATAACATAAAAAACACATCACGCAAATCTTTGCTGTCTTTAAAGGCAGGATTGAGTTTTTCATATAAACGTTGCTTCATTTCTTTGCCAAAACCGTCACGGCTTAAAATGCCACTACTGACCAGCAAAGGATATAAACGTATTTGACAGAGCCAACGGCATAATAAGGTGGCAATGCGTTTGGCTAAAGTTGGATGTTGTTGTAATAACTCAGTAAATAGTTTAATGCGTTCATTTACTTGAAATTGTCCGCCATCACGTAAATATTGACAAAATAACTGGAGCAAAACAAAAGGATCGGTTTGCTGCTCAATATCCGCTAATAATTGATCCAGTCGTTGTTGAATAAATGGTATGGTCATAATCTCCCTTTTCTTTGTGTAACCCTATTATGATTACATTCTGAGACCAAAAGTTCAAGCTACAAAAAAGTGCGGTGAAAAAAGTTTGATTTTTTCACCGCACTTCAGGTTTCTATTTAGCTATTAGCCTTCGCAACTTGAACAACTTAATAGGTTACGATTAAACACTTGTGCAGCACTCATGCTGTATTGATAATAAATAGATTTTAGGCCTAATTCTTCGGCGGTTAAGTATAACTGGTTCAGGTCTTTTGCTGGTGTAGCTGGATGAACCATGATGTTAATACTTTGCCCTTGGTCAATATATTTTTGACGTTGTGCCGCTTGCTGAATCACACTTAACTGACTGATTTCAGAGAATGTTTTAAATACTTCTTTTTCTTCGTCAGTCAACTGTGATAAATGTTGCACCGAGCCATCATGCAATAAAATGCTATCCCAAATTTCGTCTTTGTCTAAGCCTTTCTCTTGTAATAATTTTTCCAAGAATGGATTTTTATAAACGGTTTTGATTTTGGCTAAATCTTTGACATAATAATTGGATTTAAACGGCTCAACAGAGGGTGAAACACTGCCTAAAATAAAGCTACTGGATTTGGTTGGCGCAATACTCATCAATGTGGTATTACGGCGACCATAGCCTTGTAATAATTCCGGCTCACCAAAACGCCGTGCTAATTCTTTTGATGCGTTTAAGGTTTTCTCTTTTAAGAGGCGGAACACTTCATTATTTTTTTGCATCGCGTCAAAGCTATCAAAAGCAATATTGCTGGCTTGTAAATAACTGTGCCAACCTAACACGCCTAAGCCCAATGCCCGGTGACGGCGAGCAAATTTGTTAGCACGTTCTAGAAACGGCACATGTTGGCTTTTTTCAATAAATTCGCTCATGACCACATCTAAGAAATAGGTTAATACTTCAGGGGCATCGGTATCTTTCCATTCATCAAAATAAAGCAAGTTCATTGATGATAAACAGCACACAAAACTTTCGTCTGCACAAGCAGGTAGCATAATTTCGGTACAAAGATTTGAGGCATGTACCACCATGTTTTTATCTTTATACACATCTGGACGCCCAACGTTCGCATTATCTTTAAAGAACAAATACGGAATACCCGTTTCGGTTTTACGTTGTAATAATTTCGCCCAAAGTTGACGTTTATACGGATCACCTGCTTTCATGCTTTCTAACCATTCGTGACCGATACAAACACCATAATACATTAACTGAATCGGATTACCCTCAGTATGAATATCCAACCATTCATCAATATCACCATGTTCAATATCAATATAACCAGCAAATTGTCCTTTACGAGAGGTGCCTTGTGAAATCACGTCAATCACGGTGTCAAACAGTTTGGTAAAGTTAAATGAACCATCTGATTTACCATTATTTTTAATGCTAGTTCCACGTGGACGAATATCACCAAAATAGGCTGACGTTCCACCACCGATTTTACTCATCATACCCACTTCGGCGGTAGTGACCATAATTTCGTGAATGGAGTCACCAATATAACTACCAAAACAGGAAATTGGCAAACCACGATCTAAACCAAAGTTTGACCAAATTGGTGAAGAAAGAGAAAAATAACCACGTGCCATATAGTGATAAAATTTATCCGCATAGCCTTCGATACCAAGTTTGTGTTCGGCATGTTCAGCGATAAAGCGAATACGATCTAATGCGGATGTTCCTTCGAGCAAGTAACCACGTTGCAAGAACAAACGGCTATCTTCGTTTAACCAAGCGAAGTCTGGACGGTTTGGATTAGAATAAGTCATCGGCGGTAATCTGTTTCATTTTTTTACTGTAATCAGTGCTACGTTTATAGAAGAAATCATTTTCTTTAGTAGAAAGGATTTCAATATCGAACCACTGGGTTTCTTTTAATAATTCAGGATCAATATTATGTGGGGCGGTCAATCCTAAGGTAGTTAATGAATTATTGTAACGACTTTTAATATAATTTAACGCCGTTTCTTTACGGATAAAACTTAAATCACCACCTTCAAAAATCCAGTCTAAAATACCGCACTCTGCTTCAAAAGCTTGGTCGGATAAAGTTTTGAGATCGGTAAAAAATTCTTCAGTAAATAAGTCTGAATGTTCATCACGTAAAATTTCATACAACGCAATGCCAAATTTACCGTGAATTTCTTCCTCTTTTGAAGTGGCTTCTACCGCATTAGAAATCCCTTTGAATAGATTTCTATGCTTATTGAATGACATCATAATTAAGAATTGACTGAACAAGGAAATATGTTCCACGAATAAAGAAAATAAAACTAAAGACAATACAAACTCGCCTTTGCCAGCATCTTTTTCTTTCATAAAACTTTCCATATAACGAATACGCTTCATTAATGGCTCAATGTCCTGAATTTGCGCAAACATATCGTTTAAACCCAATTTTTCTAGCAAGAAAGAATAGGCATCTTTATGGCGTACTTCTGATTCTGCAAAGGTGCCACCCACATCATCCATTTCTGGTTTCGGGAAATAACGATATAACTCACCCCAGAAACGTTTTACATTCACTTCTACTTGCGAAATGGCTAACATCGCGCGCGTCAACACTTGGCGTTCGTGATCGTTAATGGTGGCACGGTAATCTTGAATATCACCGGTGAAATTAAATTCGGTATGCAACCAATAAGAATGACGAATAGCATCTTTGAACTCAAGCAATTCGGGATATTCATAAGGCTTAATATTCAAGCGTTTTTCAAAAAGATTTCTGGACATAATGGGTTCACCTACCTGTGAAAAAATGAAAATGTGGGGGTTATTTTAGACAAAAAAAATCAGATAACAAGACTTGACAAATGGCAAATTTAACATCTTTTTAATAGTGTTTTGATTTATAAAGGAAAAAATTTTTAATTTTTTTATTAGCATATATATGGGTTTTTATAGTTAGAAAACACAATATGTTGTGTTTATGCCCAAATTCCGTATGTGAGTGCGGGGGACTGAGATCGCCCTGCACTTGCGTACAGGGCTACGCATATCACGATGCTCCGCATCTTAATTTAGCCAAGCCCCTGCGGGGCGTGATTTGCTTAACCCCGTACGTGAGTGCGGGGGATATGAGTACGGGGGGGATATATGATTATTTCGCTGAAACCTGTTTTAAAAACGTTTGTCTTGGACTGGTTAAGCCTAATTTTTCGGCTTCATTGACCAAATTCATCGCTTTATTAATATCATTGGCTTTTAATGCTTTGCTTACCGCTTGATTGAAATACGCTTCGGTATCTTTATCAACTGCTGTGGTAACCGCCTGTTTATTCCCTTGGCTCGCTTTGGCGACAGTTGCTGTCGTTGTTGCCGTGGTTGCTGTTGTCCCAACAACTGTACTGGTCGTTTTTTTAGTGGTTGGCAAAATATCGGATAATCCAATAAATCTTGTACCTGAGCCATTGCTTACATTCACTGCCACTTCACCATGGCGGCTATGTTTAACCACAATATCATCAATCGCTGGCGGTTGGGTGCCTGTAGCTTTAGCATAGGCTTTAGCAGGATGTGGCACCGTGGTGGTTTTGCTTAAATCCTGTGCGGTGGTATAGATTAACAAATAAATATAATCCTGATTTGCCGTTGGGGTTAAATCTAATTCTGCGGTAAAGCGATTAGGTTGCATACCTCGTTCTTCTTTAAATTGGAAGTGCGAAGAATCATATTGTGCCGCAAGATTAAAATTGCTATCTAAAATCACCGCACTTGGAATAAAAACATTGTTATCGGCAACTGGGCTGGTAATTTCAATACTTAATGGACCTTGATTGGCAGGAATCCGATAAGCGGCTACAGGGCTTTCTGTACCAGCGAAAGACGTAGTAAAGGCTTGCTTTTGTTGTTCGGATAATTCAGTGGTTAGGGTTTTAGAAAAAGTAACATCTTGCCATGGCAAATTTTCCATGGTTTGCGGATTAATATGCACCGTTTGAGCAGAAACAGGCAAGGCAAAACAAGCGAAAAGTGCGGTGAGAAATAAAGATTTTTTCATATTAACCTCTCTACAATATGAATAAAAAAGGAAATAGCTATCCGTTTAGGATCATCAATAAACGGATAGCCAAGTTTTAGCTCAGGATTACCACCAAGCTTCAAATTGTACACCCATGACAAATTCACCGTCTTTGGCTTTATAGCCAGCATCAGTACGGTTACTTTGATTAAATTTATCATTCCAGTGTGCATAAGTACCAAACACGCGAATAGCTGGTCTTGCCCAAATGCTATCACCGGCTTGCCATTGTTGTGCAAGGGTCACTTTGGTTAAATCATTTTTCTTACCTGAGGCTTGATCTTTAATGCGGTCATAACCTAATTCAACTAAGGTACTCATGGTTTTCGTCCATTTATACATTGGGCGAATACCTGCCGAATACCATGTTTTACCTTGATTGTTATCTAAATCAGTTTTTTCATAGATTAAGGCATACATGGTTTCAATTTTATCACTTAATTGCACCACACCGTGATCGATAACGCGAATCATTTTACCGTTGTTATTAACAGAAGAACCCTGTGAATGTCCAGTATTCCAAGATGTCATGGAGTCTGTGGCATATTGTACCACGAATTTATTGAAACCACCGAAGAAGTTACCTTGCGTATGTTCAATAGTTGCCATAAAGCCGTCTTTTGAAGCATTTTCTTCTAGCCAAGTACCATTTTTAGTTCTAGCACGACCATAATCTACACCAAATTCTAAACGACCATTCTCACTCACCTTAATATCCGCTAAACGGGCATCAAATACATCGTTACTCACGTCTTTATCTTTATTAGATTCCCATCTTCTGGTTTCTGTGTTATAACTCCAACTATAAGCACCACCAGCATCGGTATTACGAGTCACCGCCAAAGATAATTTACCAAAACCTAAATCAATATTTTCAACCCCCGCACCAGGACCTGAAATATCCCAGTAATAGAAGTCATTCATGTGAACATCATGACGTTGATAGAACCGTTTACCAGCCCATAATGTGGCACCTGGTAAGCTGTCGGCAAAGTTTTTGAATTGTACGTTAATTTCACGTAATGCTGGGCTAGTTTCTTCCCAGTCACCTTGTTGACTGACGGAATAGGCTAAGTTTGAGTCTAAATAAATAGATTTTTCGCCGTCCTTAAACAGTTCTTGACCTAATTTAAATTCCGCATAGGTTTCCGCTTCGTTACCTAAACGATATTTAGCCCCCCCCCCATTCACACCGAATGCAGTTTGTTCGCCACTGCCTGATGTCCAACCGATACCAGAACGGGCATAACCATGGAAATCAACGGCAAACGCCTGAGATGAAAAAATAGCACCTGTTACAGCTAAAGCAAGCAGAGTTTTTTTACTATTCATAATATTGGCCTCTTATATTTAGTTTATACAATGCAATACGTTGCAAGTATTGCTATCTTTAATGGTGTTCATAATGTATGAATACCAAAATGCGTTTCTGATGCTCACAATCCCTAAAAAATCTTATCCATTTCACACCGCACTTTTGTACATTACACGCCAATTTCTTTAAATAAGCGTTGACAAGCGGTGCCGTCTTCCTTAAATAAATGACAGCGTTCTGGTACGATACCAATATCAATGGTTTCACCGTCATTCACTAACATAATGTCTGGCTGGCGATAAACTAATGTGGGTTGTTTAATCTCTGGAATTTCAAGATGAATTTGGGTTTCATTACCCAACAATTCCACCACTTGCACATTACCTCGTAAGGTCACTTGTGCTTTATTCGACGGAATTAAATGTTCAGGGCGAATACCGAGCGATAAACTTTCCCCTACTTTTACCCCAACACCCGAAACAGGAATCCAAAAACAGTGATGATTGGCATCGGGTAATTCAATCTGAACTCGCTCTTTTTCCACCGCCGTGACTCGTACGGGTAAGAAATTCATTTTCGGCGAACCAATAAAGCCTGCCACAAAGCGATTGGCGGGATAATGATATAATTCCAATGGCTTACCCACTTGTGCAATGCCACCCGCTTTTAGCACTACAATTTTATCCGCCAAGGTCATGGCTTCGATTTGGTCATGGGTCACATAAATCATGGTACGGTTTAAGCGTTTATGTAATTTTGAAAGCTCTACTCGCATTTGTACTCGCAATGCGGCATCAAGGTTGGAAAGGGGTTCGTCTAATAAAAATACATCAGGCTGAGAAACCAGTGTACGACCAATGGCAACACGTTGACGTTGTCCACCAGATAAGGCTTTTGGTTTGCGATCGAGTAAATGGGCTAATTGTAAAATTTCTGCCACTTGATTGACTTTTTTCATTCTATCGGCTTTGTTGACACCCGCCAATTTCAAACCAAAACACATATTTTCTGCTACATCAAGGTGGGGGTACAACGCATAGGATTGGAATACCATACCGATACCTCGTTTGGACGGCTCGACATCATTCATGCGTTTTTCACCAATATACAAATCACCGGAAGTAATATCTTCAAGTCCTGCAATCATGCGTAATAAAGTGGATTTTCCACAACCAGAAGGCCCAACAAAAACCACAAATTCGCCTTGTTGGATCTCTAAATTAATATCTTTGGATATATGAACGTCGCCATAAGATTTGCATACGTTGCGTAATGATACATTAGACATAAATACCTCTTATTATATATTTTCGTTTCCGCTATACCCATGAAGTTGGTCAATATAGTGGAGTCTTTTACTAAAAAACAAATCATCCTATAAGGATTTTTTTAAGTATGAGTGATTATTTTTTGTTTTCTCACAAAAAAAATAACTCGCCGTTTTTTTTTATTAATTTTGTGATCCAAGTCTCGTTTTTGACAAAAAATTTTATGCTCTTAGTCACATTTCTGCTTAAATTATGGAGTAGATCACATTTTTGGAGTGGGGGGGCGTAGAGTGGGGAATGATGAATAATTGATAAAAAATCTTCATTCTTAGCGACAGTAAATACAGAATTTCATTGCGTTATAAACGAGATATTGTGAATAATGACATGAATATTCAACTTAATATCCCTTTATATTATAGGAGAAAACTATGAAAAATCAAGTAATTAAATTTGCTTTAACGGCAGCAGCAAGTTTAGTATTATCGACTTCTGTCGTGGCCAAAATGATCGAAGGTAAATTAGTCATTTGGATTAATGGTGACAAAGGTTATAACGGTTTGGCTGAAGTGGGTAAAAAATTTGAAAAAGATACTGGTGTCTCTGTATTGGTTGAACATCCAGATAAATTAGAAGAAAAATTTGCCCAAGTGGCGTCTACTGGTGATGGTCCGGATATTATTTTCTGGGCGCATGACCGTTTCGGTGGTTATGCACAATCTGGATTACTGGCTGAAATTCACCCAAGTCAAGAATTTAAAGAGAAATTCGTGGATTTCGCTTGGGATGCCGAAACTTATAATGGCAAAATTATCGGTTATCCTGTTGCCATTGAATCGCTATCCTTAATTTATAACAAAGATCTTGTGAAAGAAGCCCCTAAATCTTGGGAAGATATTGTCGCGTTAGATAAAAAACTCAAAGCGGAAGGCAAAAATGCCATTATGTGGAATTTATCTGAACCGTACTTCACTTGGCCAGTGGTTGCATCAAATGGCGGTTATGCCTTTAAATTCAGCAATGGTAAATATGATGTCAATGATATTGGCGTAAACAATGAGGGTTCACAAAAAGCCTTACAATTTGTGGTGGATATGGTGAAAGACAAAGTCATCAATGCGGATATGGATTACTCTATTGCAGAAGCTTCTTTCAATAAAGGACAAACCGCCTTAACCATTAACGGACCTTGGGCTTGGGGCAATATTGAACAAAGTAAAATCAATTATGGTGTGGCAGTGTTACCCACTTTAAATGGTCAAGCGTCTAAGCCTTTTGTGGGTGTATTAAGTGCCGGTATCAACTCCGCCAGCCCAAATAAAGATTTAGCCACTGAATTCTTAGAAAATTATTTATTAACCGACGACGGATTAAGTACGGTGAATAAAGATAAACCGCTAGGTGCGGTAGCATTGAAATCTTATCAAGCGGAATTAGCGAAAGATCCACGGATTGCCGCAACCATGGAAAATGCGCAAAAAGGTGAAATTATGCCAAATATTCCACAAATGAGTGCGTTCTGGTATGCTGAACGTAGTGCGATTATAAATGCGGTAAATCAACGCCAAAGCGTGAAAGACGCATTAGATGATGCACATAGCCGTATTCAAAAACAACAATAAGGTGTTATCTCCATTTGGGAGAAAGTAACTTGTTAAGTATAATTTATTTTTAAATAGGGAATATGACATAGAGGTGAATCCTCCTATTCACCCATAAATTTTTGACGGACGCGTTGATTCATCTCTACGCGAAAAAGGAGTTCCAAGCAAAGAATTTATTAACAACTGCTTTCTCCCGAATACAGCGTGATCTAATTCACGCTGTATTGATTGATTTTTTGTTTAATCATCCATAAATAGGTGTTTCTATGCAACAAATAACCCATTCTCAATCTGGCTTAAAATGGCTGAAAATGTTTTTAGTCGGCATCGTTTTACTGATTGATTTCTATCTTGTGGGGCTAATGTACTTGCAAGGCGAATATTTGTTTGCCATGTTAACACTGGTCATTCTCACTTCAGGTATCTATATTTTTAGCAGTAAAAAAGTCTATGCGTGGCGTTATGTTTACCCCGGTATGATGGGGATGGCAATTTTTATTTTATTCCCATTGGTCGCCACCATTGCCATTGCCTTTACCAATTACAGTGGCACCAACCAACTTGCCTTTGAGCGAGCGTTAACGGTATTACAAGATCAACGTTTTTTTGCGGGTGATAAATACGACTTTAAACTCTATCCACAAGAAAATAACCAATGGAAACTCAGCCTAGAAAATAAAAATACGGGACAGTTTTTTGTTTCCGATAATATTCATTTGAGCGACCACAATGTCGCCGTACAGGAACAAGAACAAGCACCCACTGGCGAAGTCGCACCACTGAGAATAATTACCCAAAATCGCACCGCACTTCAACAAATGGTGGTGAGCCTACCCACAGGCAATGAAGTGACCATGAGTTCATTACGTCAATTCTCGGAACAAAAAGCCCGTTTCAGCTATGAAGATAGCTTGCAAGATTTACGTAACAACGAAACAGGCAAAGTTTATCGCCCTAATTATGATACAGGATTCTTTCAGGAAATTGATGATCAAGGCAACTGGTTAAGCGAAACCTTAGAACCCGGTTTTACCGTAACCATCGGATTTGCAAATTTTTTGAAGATTTTTACCGATGCGGGTATTCAAAAACCGTTCGTACAAATCTTTATTTGGACAGTGGTATTCTCCGCATTAACCGTGGTGTTTACCGTGATTTTAGGTACGGTGTTAGCTTGCCTTGTACAATGGGAACCGTTGCAAGGCAAGGGAATCTACCGCTTACTGCTTATTTTACCTTACGCCGTACCTTCTTTTATTTCTATTCTGGTGTTCAAAGGATTATTTAACCAAAGTTTCGGTGAAATCAATCTGATTCTACATCACTTGTTTGGCATTAGTCCGCAATGGTTTAATGATCCATTACTCGCCAAATCGATGATTTTAATTGTCAATACATGGTTGGGTTATCCTTATATGATGATTTTAGCCATGGGATTGCTCAAAGCGATTCCGCAAGATTTATACGAAGCCTCTGCGATGGACGGTGCATCAACTTGGCAAAATTTTAGCAAAATCACCTTTCCATTATTGTTAAAACCATTAACCCCGTTAATGATTGCGTCTTTTGCCTTTAATTTTAACAATTTCGTATTAATTCAATTATTAACCAACGGTCGTCCAGATATGATCGGCACCACCACACCTGCAGGTTACACCGATTTATTGGTAAGTTACACCTATCGTATCGCCTTTGAAGGCAGTGGCTCACAAGACTTTGGTTTAGCGGCGGCGATTGCCACCATCATCTTCTTATTAGTAGGCGGTTTAGCCATGCTTAACTTAAAAGCCACTAAATTTAAATTGGACTAGGGGGAAATAATTATGGCAATGGTACAACCTAAATCAATTCGTTACCGTTTATTGGGTACACATTTAATTTTAATCCTGTTTATCGCTTTAATTATGTTCCCGTTATTAATGGTGATCGGCATTTCTTTACGCCCAGGGAATTTGGCGATTGGGGATTTAATCCCAAAAGAAATTTCGTGGGATCACTGGAAATTAGCCCTTGGTTTTGATGTGGTCAATCCTGATGGTTCGATTACGCCACCACCATTCCCCGTATTATTATGGCTATGGAATTCGATTAAAGTCGCTTTTATCACATCAGTGGGGATCGTTACACTCTCTACCACCTGTGCATACGCTTTTGCTCGCATGAAATTCAAAGGCAAAAAGACGATTTTACAAGCGATGTTAATTTTCCAAATGTTCCCTGCGGTGCTTTCCTTGGTAGCGTTATATGCCTTATTTGACCGCTTAGGGCAATATGTGCCATTTTTAGGATTAAATACCCATGCTGGTGTCATCTTCGCTTATCTCGGCGGTATCGCTCTACATGTTTGGACTATTAAAGGCTATTTTGAAACCATTGACGGCTCATTGGAAGAAGCCGCCGCACTCGACGGTGCAACGCCATGGCAGGCATTCCGTCTCATTTTATTACCCCTTTCCGTCCCGATCTTAGCGGTGGTATTTATTCTTTCCTTTATCGCTGCGATTACTGAAGTCCCTGTCGCTTCATTATTATTGCGTGATGTGAATAGTTATACCTTGGCGGTAGGTATGCAACAATATCTGTATGCACAAAATTATCTATGGGGTGATTTCGCCGCCGCAGCGGTATTATCCGCTATTCCAATTACCGTGGTATTCTTACTCGCACAACGCTGGTTAGTGGGTGGTTTAACGGCGGGTGGGGTGAAAGGTTAAAAACCTTAACACACTGTAGGGGCGTATTGCATACGCCCCTACATGGAACAAGATGGAGTTTCATCAATGAAAAACAAAAAATTATTATGGCTCGCTTTATTTGCCTCACCAACCTTAGCGGTAACAATCCAACATCCCCATTTTCAAAAATTCACTGAAAATACACCGCACTTATGGGTGGCTCAAGCCGAGCTTGCAAAAGGCAATTATCCATTAAAATTTGAATGGGATAATCAATGTTTTATGCCACAAAATACAGGCAACACGGTGAAATTAAATCAAGAAATTTCATTAGTGGCTTGTTCTGATGACGCATTGCCGTTACGCGTATTCAAAACAGGCAATTATACTGCTCAAATTGATTTACGTAGTGGCACGCCAACATTACGTTTAAGCCTTGAACAACCCAAAGAAAGCACGGAAACTCTCGCCAAAACCTGTCCAGCGTGGCAAGGGGAGAACGTTGAAATTGATGTATCGAGAACCTTTGCTGACGGTGAAACCGTACGAGATTTTTATTCAGGGCAAACCGCTGTAGTCAAAAATGGCAAAATGAGTATTCAGCCTGATAAAAATGCCAATGGATTGTTATTACTAGAAAAAAGTGCGGTGCAAAATTCGGCTGTTTTTGATTGGAAAAATGCCACGGTGTATTTTGTGCTGACCGACCGTTTTTATAACGGCGATCCAAGCAATGACAACAGCTACGGCAGACAAAAAGACGGTATGCAGGAAATTGCCACTTTTCATGGCGGTGATCTTAAAGGCTTAACAGAAAAATTGGATTATCTGCAACAGCTCGGTATTAACGCACTCTGGATTAGTTCACCACTAGAACAAATGCACGGCTGGGTGGGTGGCGGTGAAAAAGGTGATTTTCCTCACTACGCCTATCATGGCTATTATCATCAAGACTGGACCAAAGTCGATGCCAATATGGGAACGGAAGCCGATCTTAAAAACCTGATTGAACAAGCTCATCAGCGGGGAATTCGCGTATTATTTGATGTGGTGATGAATCACACGGGTTACGCCACGCTTGCTGATATGCAGCAATTTGGTTTTGGTAGCCTGTATTTAAAAGACACGGAAATTCAACAAACCCTTGGCGAAAATTGGACAAATTGGCGACCAAAAGCAGGGCAAAATTGGCATAGTTTTAATGACTATATTAATTTCTCCGATAAAACCGCTTGGGCGAAATGGTGGGGCAAAGATTGGGTGAGAACCGATATTGGCGATTATGATAGCCCGAAATATGATGATCTCAGAATGTCGTTGGCTTCGCTGCCTGATCTCAAAACCGAAAGCGAAAGTGCGGTGCAGTTACCCAATTTTTATCAACAAAAAACCGACACGCAAGCGCAATTTATGCCGAATGCTAAAGTGCGAGATTATTTAATTCATTGGCTTTCCGATTGGGTGGTGAAATATGGCGTGGACGGTTTCCGTGTCGATACCGCAAAACATGTGGAAAAATCCACTTGGTTACAGCTCAAACAATCTACTCAACAAGCCTTAACTCAATGGCAAAAAGCCCACCCCAAAGCGAGTTTTAACCAATCTTTCTTCATGGTAGGCGAGGCTTGGGGACATGGTGTGTTTAAAAGTGATTATTATGCTAATGGCTTTGATGCCATGATTAATTTTGACTTTCAAGATCAAGCCAAAAACAGCTTAGATTGCTTTGCCAATATTGCACCGATTTACACTGAAATGAATAATAAGCTGAAAGATTTTAATGTATTGAGTTATTTATCATCACACGATACCCGTTTATTTTTCCATTCAGACAGTAGCGAAAATATCGATAAACAAAAAACCGCCGCCAATTTATTATTACTCGCCCCAGGTAGCGTACAAATTTATTACGGTGACGAAAGCGGACGAGAATTTGGGGCAACAGGAACTGACCCCATGCAAGGTACCCGATCAGATATGAACTGGCAAGATCTCAAAGATCATTCCGCCAAACATCAACTGATGCAACATTGGCAAAAACTTGCTCAATTCCGTAAACAGCACCCTGCGGTTGGAGCTGGCATACAAACTGCGGTGCAAAATGATAAATATTTTGCTTTTAGTCGAGAACATGGCAGCGATAAAGTTATGGTGGTGTGGTTAGGGCAATAGATAGATTTTGATTATTCAGGCACACCACGCAACATCGGTACAGGTGTGTAAGGTGCAACATTGGTTGGGGCGGGCAAATCACTAAACAATAAAATAAATGGTTTTGGTGGAATCACTTTCTCATCACGCCATAGGCTCCCCATACTCACTAATTGAATATCCGCAGGTAAATCCGCCAGCCCAGCCTGCAATACCGCAATGGTATTTTTACGTGGATGTCCAATTACAATGGTTGTGCCGTGTCTTCTGGCATGTTGAATTGCTAATTGATACTGACGTTGTACATCCGCAAGAGCATCACTGTCATCAAGAAAAATATGTCGATCTAAGGATTTTACCCCTTGTTCTTTCGCCACTTTACCCGCCACACTACTGCCAATAGTTCGACTATCTAAAAAGAATAAATGCTGTTCGGCAAGTTCTTGCATCAAGTATGTCATTAACGTACGATCAGAGGTTGCTGCACTACCCATGTGATTATTCATACCAATGGCGGCGGAAACAATGCTCTTAGCCATTTGTACGCGCCGACTTACTTCATCTTGCGACATACCTAACGTTAATCCGCCCCCTTCAATTTTCATCTTAGATTTAGGTTGCATCGGCATATGAATTAACACATCTCGCCCTTGCTCACGTGCTTGTTGATTACGTTGGCGAGCATAGGGTGCGGCAGGAATAATAGCCACAGAAATCTGCCTTGGCATGGCAAAAACGGCGGCATCTTCTTTTTGATGATAGCCAACATCGTCAATCACAATGGCGAGCTTTGCTGGTTGAGCTTGCGTTAAACCAGCCCAAAGTGCGGTGCTTAAAAATAAAAATTTTTTCCACGCCATGGCTTTCTATCTCAACCAATTTAACGGATTCACCGCATTACCTTGGCGGCGAATTTCAAAATATAACCCTGAACGAGATTGCCCGCCGCTGTTACCAACTTCAGCAATTTTTTGTCCAGCGTTCACTAACGCCCCCGTTTTCACAAACACCGCCTGATTAAAACCATACAATGACATATAGCCCTTACCATGATCGATCACTACCACTTGACCATAACCCGCCAGCCAATTAGATAAAATCACCCTCCCGCCCGAAATGGCGTTTACCGCCGTGCCAGAACTGGCAGAAATCACTATCCCTTTCCATTTTACTTCACCAGCTTGGATCGAACCAAAATGATGCAGCACTTTACCCGAAACTGGATAGGCATATTTACCATTTAACCCTGCTCCAGAACGGATTAATTGTTGTTCTTGAGCGGTCGGTTGATAAACCTTATTGGTGCGTTTTTCTTCATCTTGCTTTTTCTGAGCTAACTGTTCACGTTCTTTCTTTTCTTGCGCTGCCGCTGCTTGTTCTGCACGTTTAATTTCATTTTGTAAGGCTTGTTCATTGGCTTTTAAGCTATCTAATTTATTTTGTTCTTGTGCTAAGGTTTTATTTAACTGATTTAAGGTACTCTGCCGTTCATTTTTAGCTTTTTGTAGCTCTTGTTGTTGTTTTTTTTGCGCCGATAATTGCGTTTTTTGCTCTTGTTGCTGATCCGATAAATAGGCTTTTTGTTGCTCTAATTGTTGTTGTGTCGCTTTCAGTTCATCTAATAAAGCTAACCGAGATTGATTCATGTGTTTCGCATAGACCATCATGCGATCATTATTTTTAGCGTCATCGGACAATAAATGCTCCACCACTGAATTTGGATTTCCAGAACGATAAATGGCATCTAACTGCTTGGCTAATTTTGCTTTTTGAGCCTTTTGCTGCTGTTCAAGAGATTTTATTTGACGATTGGTTTCTGCGATAATTCTTTGCGTTTCTTTTAAACTGGTTTCCGTTTCACGTAATGTCCCTACTACATTATTAATTTTATTTTCATGAATTTTTAACGCAGATTGCAGTTTATTTTGCTCTTGTTTACGTTGTGCAATTTTCTGTTCTTGCTGTTTGATTTGGGTTTTAATTTGATTTAAATCGGCGGCTTGGCTAGAAAGAGAAACCAATAGTCCCGCCCCCAAAAGTGCGGTCAATTTTGGCAATTTTTTAAATAATGAACAAAGCAACATATTTTTTCCGATTTTTCTCTCACATCATCAAATTTCTTGCTAAATATACCATTATTTTTGAGAAAGATCAGGAAACCATGGCTTTTCACTTTCAAATTTTGCAAATTTTTGCTATAAAGTATGATGTTATTTTATTTATTTTTATCAACTAGGAGATCCCTATGCAATTAGTCTTTATTCGTCACGGTTTCAGTGAATGGAACGCAAAAAATTTATTTACCGGTTGGCGTGATGTTAATTTAACCGAACGTGGTATGGAAGAAGCAAAATCAGCAGGGCAAAAATTAAAAGCAGCTGGTTTTGAATTTGATATTGCATTTACTTCGGTATTAACCCGTGCGATCAAAACTTGTAACATCGTGTTAGAAGAAGCGGGTCAACTTTGGATTCCACAAGTCAAAAACTGGCGTTTAAATGAACGTCACTACGGCGAATTACAAGGTTTAGATAAAAAAGCCACGGCGGAAAAATATGGTGATGAACAAGTTCACATTTGGCGTCGTTCTTACGACACATTACCACCATTATTAGATCCGAAAGATCCTAATTCAGCCCATAATGACCGCCGTTATGCTCATTTACCAGCAGACGTGGTACCAGATGGTGAAAACTTAAAAGTAACTTTAGAGCGTGTACTTCCATTCTGGGAAGATCAAATTGCACCGGCTTTATTATCAGGTCAACGTGTATTAGTGACCGCGCATGGTAACTCATTACGCGCTCTGGCAAAACATATTGAAGGCATTTCTGATGCAGACATTATGGATTTAGAAATCCCAACCGGTCAGCCGTTAGTGTATGAATTAGATGATAACTTAAAAGTAGTCAGCAAACGCTATCTTTAATGGTTAAGTGAACGAAAGTGGCACAAGCGATTGTGCCATTTTTTATCATTGTAGGTTCTGTTGTGAATAAAAAAACATCCGTTTCCAGTTCTGTTTCCAATTATTTGTTAGCCGTGATGGGGTTCGTCAGTATTATTGCTGCCGTGGCGTTTGCCATTATGGCAAGTAACCGCTCGGATGCCGAAGTCATTAATGTGGCAGGTTCTTTGCGTATGCAAAGCTATCGTATTTTGCATGAATTACAATATGAGCCTGAACAAGTCAAAAAACATTTAATCGAATATCGCAAGACGCTCCATGCGTCGTCATTACGCAAAATTGATCAACAATTTATTACCCCAGACAGTTTAAAATATCATTATGACGATCTGATTCGTCAATGGCAAAAATTGGAATATTACGCCTTGCATCAAAATCAACAGGCCTATCGTCAAGAGCTTGTTCCCTATGTGGGAAAAGTGGATAATTTCGTGTTCGCCTTGCAACAATTTGCCGAAAAGAAACTGATTTATACCACCGCCATTATCGTGATTTCGTTGCTCGCCATTGTCATTATGGTGGCTTATATTATCAGTTTTATGCGTACCAGAATTGTTACACCGCTTCGACAATTAACCGATGCCAGTGTGCAAATTCAAATGCGGCAATTCCAGCATATCCCATTAGATATTTATCGCAATGACGAACTGGGTAGCTTGGCACAAGCCTTTACCCAAATGTCATCGGAATTAAGTAAAGTCTATTCCAATTTAGAACAAACCCTTGACGATAAAACCCAAAAACTCATCCAAACGAACCGCACTTTAGCCATGTTATATTATTGTTCGCAGACATTAACCTTGGTTAATATCGATCGCGAACATCTCCGCAGCGTGTTACAAAATGTCATGGCAACGGAACATTTACGCGTGTTGGAATTAGAGATTATCGGGGCGGAACATTGGAATATTTTACTCGGTGAACCGTTGCAACAATTAACTTGGCAAATGACGGATATTGAAATTGAAGGGCAGCAGTTAGGAGTATTACGCTGGCAAGCTGGCTTACCTTGTCCTGATCCACGTACTATGCAAAATATCGCCCAAATTTTTGCTCGTACCCTGTATTTCCACCAAACACAACGCCAACAACAGCAATTATTGTTAATGGAAGAACGTTCTATTATTGCACGAGAATTACACGATTCATTAGCGCAAGTCTTGTCATTTTTGCAAATTCAGTTAACCTTACTAAAACACTCTTTGGCAAAAGACAGCGAACAAGCGAAAGCAAAAAGCCAAGCCATTTTAACAGAATTTGAACAAGCACTGAGCGATGGTTGTTTACAATTACGCGAATTATTAGCGACGTTCCGCTTGACAGTGCAAGAAGCCAATTTAAAATTAGCCTTAGAACAGGTGATCGATAGCTTGCGTAATCAAACGGAAAGCCATCTCAGTGTAGCATGCAGTTTACCGTCACAAACCTTTACGCCACAGCAATTAATTCATGCCTTGCAAATTGTCCGTGAAGCAACATTAAATGCGGTGAAACATGCGAAAGCAAAACATATTGAGATTATTGCTCACACTAACATAGACGGTGAGCAAGAATTACTCGTACGAGATGACGGTATTGGCATTCCAAGCCTAGAAGAACCGGAAGGACATTACGGCTTGCGCATTATGGAAGAACGCAGCCGACAGCTTAATGCCACCTTAACCATCACTAACCGAACCAGCGGAGGAACAGAAGTCAAGATTCTGTTACCTAATATAATAAAAACAACCCATTAATATGAAAATTAGACTAGCACAAGCACAAGATTTATCCGCCGTTGTGGAGATTTATAACCAAGCGATCCCCACTCGCCGCATTACCGCGGATCTCACGCCCGTCACGACACAACAACGCCGTCCGTGGTTTGAAGAACATTTAAACAACGACACGCACCCCTTATGGGTCATGGTAGAAAACGATGCTAAAAGCACTGTTGAAAGTGCGGTACAAAATGAAAAAGTTTTGGGCTGGTGTAGCTTTTCGCCCTTTTACAAACGTGCCGCTTTCGACCAAACTGTTGAAATTAGTCTTTATCTTGACCAAAATGCACGAGGCAAAGGTTACGGCAGTCAAGCACTGCAATTTATGCAAAGCCAAATGGCAGCATGCGGCATCAACACGCTCATGGCTTACGTGATTGAAGAAAACCACGCCAGCCGTCGTTTATTTGAAAAAAACCATTTTGAGCGGTGGGGACGTTATCCCAATATCGCCAATATGGGCGATAGCTTACAGACATTTTTGGTGTATGGGTTTCAGCAGCTAAACCAAATATAACGTAATCTCCATTTCCGCAATATTTTTTTGTAAATTATCTGGCAAAGCATTATCACAAATAATGCTATCAAATACCGTTAATGGACAGATAAAAAACGTGGCAACTTTACCGCACTTAGACGAATCAGACACTAAAATACGCTGTTGGCTTGAATTGATAATCGCTTTTTTGACAGGGATTTTGTTTTCATCGGGTGTGCTTAACCCATTCATATTCCAAGAAGAAGTAGAAATAAACGCAATATCTAAGGAAATATGTTGCAGAAATTGAGCCGCTAACTCACCAACGGATGAGCGGTTGGCTTTATTCACTCGCCCGCCTGTATGAAAAATCTCACCTTTACCGTATTCCATGAGAAAGTTTGCAATCACAAAATCATTGGTGACAATTAATAAATCTTCACGTTCGGCGAGTTTCTTGGCAATTTCCAATGTCGTTGTGCCAGCATCTAAATAGATCGATGCTCCCATTGGAATAAGTGTAACGGCTTTTTCACCAATCGCATTTTTTTCTTTAGGGGATAATAAGGATTTATCATTGTGTGTCGGTTCGATTGCTAAACGTTCGAGAGTTTGTACTCCACCTGATACGGAAATAACTTTGCCTTCATCTTCAAGTTTTTGAATATCACGACGAACAGTCATATGGGATACGCCTAATACATCAACAAGCGTATTAATACTGACAATATCTTGGTGACTAATTAAATTGAGTAATTTTCGTTGTCTTTCTGCTGGGATCATTGCTATATCATAAAAAGTTCTTTATTTATATTACTATTATAAACTTTTAAATTTTGTTAAACCAATAATATTAATTCACAAAATTTATCTATATTTCACGTAAAATGTTAATATTTGTGATCTGGATCACAGTTTTTATTTTTTCATTCATGCATAATATAAAACATCAAAATACATTTAGATTTTTAACTAGGAGAAACTAATTATGGCAAATTCATCTTATTCAGTCGCCGTAGCAGGCTTAGGTTCAATGGGTATGGGAGCAGCATTATCTTGTGTTCGAGCAGGATTAACCACTTATGGCATTGATTTAAACCCTGTTGCCTTAGAAAAATTGAAAGCAGCTGGGGCAAAAGCGGTGGCTACTAATGGCAATGATTTTGCTCAAGAATTGGATGCTGTGGTGATTTTAGTGGTTAATGCCGCTCAAGCTAACAGCGTATTATTTGGCGAAAATGGCTTAGCAGCGAAATTAAAAGCTGGCACAGCAGTGATGGTGTCTTCTACCATGGCAGCTCAAGATGCTCAAGCGATTTCACAAAAATTAACAGAGCTTGGTTTGATTATGTTAGATGCCCCTGTTTCAGGTGGGGCTGCCAAAGCGGCGGCTGGTGAAATGACCGTTATGGCATCGGGTTCTACGGAAGCCTTTGCAAAATTGCAACCTGTGCTTGATGCGGTGGCAGGTAAAGTTTACAACATTGGAGCAGAAATCGGCTTAGGGGCGACCGTGAAAATTGTGCATCAATTATTGGCGGGGGTGCATATTGCCGCTGGAGCGGAAGCCATGGCGTTGGCATCAAAAGCTGGGATTCCGCTCGATATGATGTATGATGTGGTGACCAATGCGGCAGGTAATTCTTGGATGTTTGAAAATCGTATGAAACATGTAGTGGATGGCGATTATACACCGCTTTCCATGGTGGATATTTTTGTCAAAGATTTAGGCTTGGTAAACGATACCGCAAAATCCTTACACTTCCCATTACATCTTGCCAGCACGGCTTATTCCATGTTTACCGAAGCCAGTAATGCAGGTTTTGGCAAAGAAGATGACAGTGCGGTGATTAAAATTTTCAGTGGCATTAATCTGCCGAAAAAAGGAGAGTAATGATGTTAGGTGTTATCGCAGACGACTTCACTGGTGCCAGTGATATTGCCAGTTTTTTAGTGGAAAATGGACTCAGTGCGGTGCAAATGAACGGCGTTCCTAGTAAGCCTTTGGAAGCTCATGTGGATGCCATTGTGATTAGTTTAAAATCACGTTCTAATCCAGTAGAACAAGCTATTGAGCAATCCTTGAAAGCGTTGCATTGGTTACAAGACAACGGTTGCAACCAATTTTATTTTAAATATTGCTCCACTTTTGACAGCACCGCAAAAGGCAATATTGGCCCGGTGACCGATGCGTTATTAGCGGAATTAAACGATGATTTCACCGTGATCACGCCAGCTTTGCCCGTGAATGGTCGCACGATTTTTAACGGTTATTTGTTTGTGGGAGAGCAATTGTTAAGTGAATCAGGCATGAAAAATCACCCAATTACGCCGATGACCGATGCCAATTTAATGCGATTAATGGATGCTCAAGCACAAGGCAAAACAGGCTTGGTCGCCTATGCGGATGTGATTAAAGGGGCAGACAATGTGAAAGCACGCTTTGCTCAATTAAAAGCGGACGGTTATCGCTATGCCGTGGTGGATGCGGTGGATAATAGCCAGTTGGCAGTGCTAGCGGAAGCGGTGGCAGATTTTAAATTAGTCACGGGCGGTTCAGGTTTGGGAGCGTATATGGCAGCCCGTTTAAGCGGTGGCAAACAAGGGAGCAACGCTTTTGTGCCAACCCAAGGCAAAACCGTGATTTTCTCGGGATCTTGCTCGGTGATGACCAATGCACAGGTGGCGTATTATCAAGCCAAAGCCCCAAGTTTTTATTTGGATGTGAGCCAAGCCATTGGAAATCCAAACTATGTTGACGAATTAGCCCAATGGGTGTTGGCGAATTTAGACGGCAAACTTGCCCCATTGGTGTATGCTACGGTGGAAGCCACCCAGCTTAAACAAATTCAAAACCAATTTGGTGGCGATAAAGCAAGCCATGCTATTGAGCAAGTTTTCGCCAAGTTGGCAGAAAAACTCAAAGCCAATGGGGTAACCAATTTCATCACCGCTGGCGGTGAAACATCTAGCATTGTGGTGCAACAGCTTGGCTTTAGCGGTTTCCATATCGGTAAACAAATCGCCCCTGGTGTACCTTGGTTGAAGGCGGTGGAAGAACCGATTTATTTGGCGTTGAAATCAGGTAATTTTGGTAAAGAAAACTTTTTTGAATATGCACAAGGAATGATCTCATGACGGAATTAGAACAAAAACAACAGCTTGTTGAACTAGCAAAATCCTTTTATCAACGTGGGTATAGCGTAGGCGGTGCAGGTAATTTATCGGTGCGGTTAGATGAAAATCGCATTTTGGTCACGCCAACGGGTTCATCTTTGGGGAGATTAGATGCAGATCGTTTATCTGTATTAGATATGCAAGGCAATGTGCTTTCAGGCGATAAACCGTCCAAAGAATATGTGTTCCACTTGGCGTTATATCAGCAAAATCCAAAATGTAACGCCATTGTGCATTTACATTCCACTTATTTGACTGCACTTTCTTGCCTAGACGGTCTGGATCAAGACAACGCCATTAAAGCGTTCACGCCTTACTATGTGATGCGTGTGGGGAAATTACAGGTGATCCCTTACTATCGCCCCGGTTCACCTGAAATTGCTCGGGAATTAAGCGAGCGAGCTTTAACAGGCAAAGCCTTTTTACTTGCCAATCACGGTATTGTGGTCACAGGTTCTGATTTGCTTGATGCTGCCGACAATGCTGATGAGTTAGAAGAAACCGCAAAATTACAATTTATTTTGCAAGGACAAAATATTCGTTATCTCACAGATGACGAAGTGAAAGATTTGGAAAACAGGGGGAAATAATTATGCCTAAATTTGCAGCTAACTTAACCATGATGTTTAATGAAGTGCCATTCTTAGATCGCTTTGAAGCCGCCGCCAAGGCAGGTTTTAAATATGTTGAATATCTCTGGCCTTATGACTATCCAGCGGAAGAATTAAAAGCGAAATTAGATCAATACGGTTTAAAACAAGTGTTGTTTAACACCAGTGCAGGTGATGTTGCCAAGGGCGAATGGGGGCTTGCCGCTATTCCGAATCGTGAAGCCGATGCACGTCGAGATATTGACCAAGCCTTGGAATATGCCTTAGCGTTACAATGTCTGACCGTACATATTATGGCGGCGGTTGTGCCAGAAGGGGAGAATCGCAGTGCTTATGAAAATACCTTTGTGGAAAATGTTCGTTACGCTGCCGAGAAATTCAAACCGCACGGTATTAATATTTGCCTTGAAGCCTTAAGCCCAGAAGTAAAACCTAATTATCTGCTCAAAAGCCAGTTTGACACCTTAGCTGTTGTGGAAAAAGTCGATCGTGATAATGTCTTTGTGCAACTGGATTATTTCCACGCTCAAAATGTGGACGGCAATTTAGCTCGCTTAACCGACAAGCTCAAGGGCAAATTCTCCCACGTTCAAATCGCTTCCGTACCCGATCGTCATGAACCTGATGAAGGGGAAATCAATTATCAATATATTTTCGACAAACTCGATGAAATTGGTTATGACGGTTTTGTGGGTTGTGAATATAAACCTCGAGGTGAAACCGTGGCTGGGTTAGGTTGGTTTGAAAAGTATAAAAACTAGCTAAAAAAACACCGCACTTTTTATTTATATAAAATCCTTTCGCCCTGAGAAATCAGGGGGAGAGGGTTTGTTTTGCCGGAAATCTTGAGGTTTGAAAGCAAATATGATCGAAAACGTTCGTTTTAGAATGTTTAGTCAAAAAAGGAAATCTTTATGTCAAACGAAGTTCTTATTTTAATTGGTGTTACCAGTGTTTTTGCTTTGTTATTTATTATGATTAAAGGCAAAGTTCATCCGTTTCTGGCGTTAGGTATTGTGAGCATTGCGGTAGCATTAAGTACAGGCATTCCAATGGCTGATGTTATCCCAACCTTAGTGAAAGGGATGGGGGGCACACTAGGTAGCGTAGCGTTGATTGTCGGTCTAGGGGCGATGCTCGGTAAAATTATCGAAAAATCCAATGGAGCTGATGTATTAGCTGGTTGGCTATTAGATAAATTTGGTGAGAAAAATGCACCCTTTGCTTTAGGTGCCACAGGTTTTATTTTTGGTATCCCTGTGTTTGTAGATGTAGGTTTCCTTGTGTTATTACCGATTATCTTTAGTGTCGCACGCCGAATCGGTGGCAATATGCTCACTTATGCGTTACCAATTGGTTTATCCATGTTAATGGTTCATGTGGTACTTCCACCACATCCGGGGATTGTCGCTGGTTCACAATTATTAAATGCAGATATTGGCTTAGTATTAGGTGTCGGTTTAGCCGTTGCGTTACCCACCTTTTTAGTTGGTCAAGCGTTTATTCCATTTTTCACCAAACGTCATTTTGTCGAAATTCCAACATCTACTGATTTATTGCAATATCAAAAGCAATTATCTCAAAATGCGAGTGGTTTACCAAAATTTGCAACGGTTTTATCCATGATTGCCTTTCCTTTAGTATTAATTATGTTGGGGACAATCACTGCGACGACGTTACCAAAAGAAAATATCATTCGCCAAATCTTTAGCATGGTCGGTAGTTCACCTTTTGCATTATTGTTAGCGGTATGTCTGTCTTCTTATGTATTAGGTTTCCGCCGTGGTTGGAATAAAGAAAAAGTAGAAGAAATTTTAAATTCTGCTTTAGCTCCAATTGCTGGGATTATTTTAATCACAGGGGCTGGCGGTATGTTCGGTAAGGTATTAGATGCGAGTGGCGTAGGCAAAGCACTTTCCGATGTATTATCCAGTACTGGATTACATGTTCTCGCTCTGGGTTTTATTTTATCTGCCCTATTACGTGCAGCTCAAGGCTCTGCCACGGTTGCAACAATTACGACCACGACTATCCTTGCTCCAATGATTACATCCGCAGGTTATGACGGTATTCATATTGCCTTAATTACTTCCGCCGTTGGTGCAGGCTCAATGACCTTATCTCACGTCAATGACAGCCTATTCTGGGTATGGACAAAATTCTTTGGTATTTCAGTTTCCCAAGGCTTAAAAACATGGAGCATACTCACCACTATTTATGGCTGTATTGCTTTTGGCTTAGTGAGTTTGATTTGGGTTGTTGTTTAATAATAAATAAATGAGATGAGTTACTTGATTTAGCTCATTGATTTATCTATAAGTCACTTTTTAACTAACCATAATCATACAAGGAGAAAACTATGTTTATGTATCTATCGCACTTACTTGATCCAAAAGATCTAGCGTGGCCTGGTGAACCCACTGTGGAAGTCACTCGTTGTACCGATGTGACAGAAGATTGTCCTTTCAGTAGCTTACTTACCAAGCTGCCAAACCATTGTGGAACACATATGGATGCTCCACGCCATTTTGTAAAAGATGGACTAAGCATCAACGAACTTTCATTAGAATATTTTTGCCATCAAAAAGTCGCTTTACTGGAAATTCCAAAGGGTGAAGCTGAAGGTATTACCAAAGAAGATCTTGAACCTTATGCGGAGATTTTATCCCAAGTATCTTTTGCTTTCTTCCGTACTGGATTTGAACAATATCGGGAGAGTAATCCATTAATTTATCAAAATGAAGGACCTTATATTGCAACCAGTGCGGGACAATATCTTTCAGATAATTTTACTAATCTTAAAGGTGTTGGTATTGACTTTATTGCTCTTGGCTCACCGTCTTCTCGAGTACCAGACGCTGAAAATCCAAAGAATTGCCATCGTGCCATTTTAGGTTATTACACTGGGCGTTTCACAACAGTTATTGAAGATATGCACCTTGCTGAGTTACCCCAAAATGCCAAAATTAAACAATTTTTCAATGCACCTTGGCGGATTGCGGGTTTAGATTCAAGCCAGGTGACTTGTATCGTTGAACTCGAATAAATGCTCTTAAGCGAGTAGGTAGTATTAACAACCTACTCGTCCTAATATTTAAGGAATCATAGTATGGAAAACATTAATCTTTATTTAGGAGAACTCGTTGGTACAGCTTTCTTTATGGTTTTAGGATTAGGTGTATGTGCGAATATTTCCTTGAAAAAATCGGGGATGTTTGGAAGTGGAGGTATTGTCGCCGCTTGCGGTTGGGGGCTTTCAATGGTCTCCATCGCCGTTATTTTTGGTCCATTAACTGGAGCTCATGTTAATCCAGCTGTCACTATTGGTTTTTGGGCAGTCGGACGTTTTCCCACAGAGTTAGTTTTAGGTTATATTATTGCTCAATTTATTGGTGCATTTATTGGTGGGTTAATTATATGGCAACTATTTAAGGATCACCTAGATGAAGAAAGCGATCAAAATAGCCAGTTAGGTTCCTTTGCAACTATTGCGTCTAATTCCAACCCTTGGCGTAATTTATTGTCTGAAATTATGGCTACTTTTTCATTATTATTTATTCTTTTTGCTTTAGGACATCAACAGCCAGCTAATGGCGTAGCAATGTTTTTTGTTTTTGCTGGTGTTGCTGGTGGTGTAATGTCATTTGGTGGATTAACGGGTTATGCCATTAATCCTGCTCGTGATTTTATGCCACGTTTAGTTCATGCTATTGTACCGATTAAAAATAAAGGATCATCTCATTTTGATTATGCTTGGATACCTGTTTGTGGTCCGATAATTGGTGCTGTGTTGGCAGCGTTATTATATCGTGGACTATTTTAAGAAAAAACAATAATAGCTATAAACACTTGCCGTGCATTTTGGAGATTGAAAAGAATATGCGGTACTTTTTTACGATTTTTCCTTACCAATTCTCAACTGTTCCGCTGATAGCTCACTCACCACTTTTTGTCCTGTACGTTGTTCCAATGCCACTCTAGCGGTGTGTGCTACTTCACCGCCTTGTTGAGCCACTTGTTTATTTTGTTCAAAATTTTCAGGGTTGATTGCATGTGAAATATCTTTGGCAGATGCTTCGGCAAGCATATTTAAAATCAGTTCGGTATTGGTCATATTATCACGCAAGTTTTCTTTTTTTAGCCCCTTGTGCTGTTTGTATTCTTTCACTGTTTTACCGCTCCATGCCTTGGTTAAAATATTGGTGAGAACGGCGAATTGTTGCCCTTCTTGCACGCCTGTGCGTTTCCATTCATCCGTAAGTTCTTTGCGGATTTCAATGCTTTTTAGGCGTTGGTTAATCCAATCGTCTGAATAGCCTAGTCGTTGATAATCTCGCAACGCTCGTTCAATAGTGAGTTCAGGATCTTGCAGTTCATCTAATCGTTCACGTCCCACTTGGGCTAACCACAACTTAAATGGCTCGGCTTTAGGGGATGGAATGGATTGAATTAAGCGGAATATTTGCTCCGTATCGGCGACATCGGTTAAACGCATTTTGCCGTCTGGGGATTGCATTTTCAACTGTACGATTTTTTCGTACAGTTCGCTCCCTTCTTTTTGTAGCTTGATTTTCAAGTCGCTCCAATAACGTCTTGGATTTTGGCTTTCAGTCAAAACTGTCACCACATCAATCACGGAAAAGTACCATTTTTCTTGATTTTCATCCCAGTGAGAACGGATTTCTTGTTGTTCAAAAACTTGTAGGCTCATTGTTTTTCTCATTCTATCCCAATCAATATACTGATTAAATTAACATTGATTTTTTAACTAGTCAATACTGTGTAATTTATTTTTGTTGATCAATCTTTCCCTTTGATAAATGGGTTTGGGATAAACAGAAAATCTGGTGAACCTGCCGATACAATATATTTAAAGGTTATTTTATGCTAGAATCTTGCCAATATTTTTACGCTATTTAATTAACCGATAAATGAACTTACCCACTGAACAAGACGATAACTTACTCGCCGAAAAGTGCGAAAAACTCACCGCACTTTTTGCCCCTTTTAATGCACCAAAATTAGCGGTATTCGCTTCGCCTACGCAACATTTCCGCATGCGAGCAGAATTTCGGGTGTGGCATGATGGGGATGATCTTTATCATATTATGTTCGATCAAGAAAGCAAAAAGCGTTATCGGGTGGACAGTTTTCCTATCGCTAGTGAGCTGATTAATCAGATGATGCAAAGCCTATTGCCGTTATTAAAACAGCAAGATGTGTTGCGAAATCGGTTGTTTCAAATTGATTATTTAAGCACCTTAAGCGGACAGATTATCGTGAGCCTGTTGTATCACAAAAATCTTGATGAACACTGGGTTGAACAAGCAAAACAGCTCAAACTGCGGTTGGAAAATCAAGGGTTTTCGGTACAAATTATTGGGCGAGCGTCCAAGCAAAAAATTTGTTTAGACCAAGATTATGTAGATGAAATATTACCGATTAACGGTAAAAATTATGTCTATCGTCAGGTGGAAAACAGTTTTACTCAACCGAATGCGAAAGTAAATTGCAAGATGTTGGAATGGGCGGTGGATTGTACACAAAATAGCCAAGGAGATTTACTTGAGCTTTATTGTGGTAACGGCAATTTTTCGGTGGCGTTGGCACAGAATTTTCGTCAAGTATTAGCTACCGAAATTGCCAAACCGTCAGTGAGTGCGGCACAGTTTAATATTAAGGCCAATCACATTGATAATTTGCAGATTATCCGCATGTCAGCGGAAGAATTTACTCAAGCCATAAATGGTGTACGTGAATTTAATCGCTTGAAAGGCATTGATTTGAACGCCTATCAATGCAATACGATTTTTGTGGATCCACCACGTGCTGGGCTTGATGCAGATACCCTAAAATTGGTGCAACATTATGATCGGATTTTGTATATTTCGTGCAATCCGCATACCTTATGTGATAATTTGCAAACCTTAAACCAAACCCATCGTATTGAGCGAGCTGCCTTGTTCGATCAATTCCCTTACACCGAGCATATGGAAGCAGGTGTGTGGTTAGTGAGAAAATAATATGGAAGAAAATTACGCTAAATTTGTAAAACGTGCCAGCCAGCTTGCCATTGCTGTGGCGAGCATGCTGATTTTAATTAAAGCCTTTGCTTGGTGGCAAACGGGATCCATTGCGATTTTAGCCGCCATGACTGATTCCGTGGTGGATTTATTTGCGTCAATCACTAGTATTTTAGTATTGCGTTTTGCCCTGTTACCGCCCGATCATAATCATGCATTTGGACATGGTAAAGCAGAATCATTGGCCGCCTTAGCACAAAGTGCGTTTATTGCCGGTTCAGCAGTGTTTCTGCTGTTGCAAGGTATCCACAAATTAACCAATCCGCAATTTATTGATAACTCAGAAATGGGGATTTGTGTCAGTATTATCTCCATTGCCTTTACTGCTGCCTTAGTAGGTTATCAGAAAAAAGTGATTAAACTGACCGAAAGCCCTGCCATTCAAGCGGACTGTTTGCATTATCAAACGGACTTATTAATGAACGTAGCCATTCTTGTAGCAATGTTGTTAAATATGTACGGTTTTATTTATGCGGATGCGATTTTTGCGATTGGGATTGCACTTTATATTGCCTATAATGCCTTTAAAATGGCGTGGGATGCGTTGCAGATTTTACTGGATAAGGCTTTGCCACAGGAAGAAATCGACCAGATTAAAGTCATGGCAGAACAACATCGTAATATTCTCGGCATTCATAGTATTTGTACTCGTCGAGCCGGTGCGGTGCGGTTTATTCAGTTGCATTTGGAGTTAGATGACAGCTTAACCTTATTTCAAGCCCATCGAATTACCGATGAATTAGAAGCAAAAATTCTTGTCATGTTCCCTAATGCGGAGATTATGATTCACCAAGAACCGAAATCTATTGTGGATTTAGAAAGGGCTCGGGGCTTAATATGATTCAACTGATTTGTGAAACTGAAAATTCAGATTGTTTCACCTTACTTTGTGCTAAACAAGGGTTAATTCACATCCCCGGCAGCCCGTTGGCGTTAGTGCAAACGTCAATGAATGATGAAGTGCGGTTGGAATTACGTAAATTAGACGAACCGAAACTTGGTGCGGTATTTGTGGATTTTGTGAATGGCTCCATGGCACACCGCCGTAAATTTGGTGGTGGACGGGGTGAAGCCATTGCTAAAGCGGTTGGTGTAAAAAGCGGTGAATTACCAACCGTAATAGATGCTACGGCTGGTTTAGGACGAGATGCCTTTGTGTTAGCCTGTATTGGCTGTCAAGTTCGTCTGGTAGAACGTCATCCTGTGGTACGCTTATTGTTACAAGATGGTTTACGTCGTGCCTATCTTGATCCTGAAATTGGCAATCTATTACAGCAGAATTTGCAGCTTTTGCCAGTGTCGAGTATTCACGAACTGGATCCCAAACAACACAAGGCTGATGTGGTTTATCTCGATCCTATGTATCCCCATAAACAGAAATCTGCTTTGGTCAAAAAAGAAATGCGTCTGTTTCAACACCTTGTGGGAGCGGATGAAGATGCCGACCAGTTGCTTGCACCCGCCTTGCAGTTAGCTCAAAAACGTGTGGTGGTGAAACGCCCAGATTATGCGGAATTTCTCGCCCAAAAAGTACCGCAGTTTAGCCGAGAAACAAAAAATCATCGCTTTGATGTGTATCTTACTTCGTTATTTATTGACGACTAATCTTGAACCATCGGTATAAACAATTTTCATGGCAATATTTGAAAGAGTTAAATGAGCGTCTTTTGCTTGGGTTGCTTGTATAAAGTCAGCAGGCAATTGTGCCACAGCAATAGGTAGAGCCATTTCAACTTCCTGACCAGCTTTCAAACCATTTTTATTAAAATTAACTGGTGCATCTAAATTTAATACAGCCTGTCCGTTATTGGTAAATTGTGAGACCCAGTGTACGGTTTTAATTGCTTTTTTACCTACATTTTTCAAGCGATATTTAAATTCTACTGTAGGTTGTTGGTCTGAACTCGCCCCCGAACCTGCTCCAATATATTGCACTGAAACAGATTGGGTAAACCGTTTTAAAAGGGTTTCCTTGCTTACTTCACGTTGTTTACTATTGGTAGAAGTTGTTTTAGAGGCAGTTTGAGTAGTGTTAGCACTTACCTGTATGGCAACAAAGGCAGATAAAGTCATAGCAATTAAAGACGTGAATAATCTCATTATTTTATCCTATGAAGATGAATATGTTGGAAAATGAATTCAGATAATTGTACCTTGATTAGTAAATAGTGTAAAAAATTTATATCTGTTTGATTAATTTCCAAAATATTCATCTGCATGGCTTCTAGATTATATTCCCTTTAATCGCCGATAAATCTCCGCAAACTTCGCTCGTTTCTCTTGATAAAAAGCAAATCGATCTCGGTTCGGCTGATACACTGCTTCCAACGGCAACGGCTGACAAAACGCCGCTAAATCTGCGGTGGGATTTAACGCAATTTGAGCCAGTTTCGCAGCTCCTAATGCAGGACCCACATCACCGCCTGTACGATATTCCAAGGTTTTTCCCGTAATATCCGCCAATAATTGTCGCCAATAGGCACTTTTTGCTCCACCGCCAATTAAGGTAATATTCTCGGCGGTTACACCAGTTTCGTGTAATACGTCAATGCCGTCTGCCAAGGCGAAACTCACGCCTTCCACCACGGCTTTTGCCAAGGTTTGAGCATTGTCGTTATGGCTTAATCCCCAGAATACCCCTTTGGCATAAGGGTCGTTGTGTGGTGTGCGTTCGCCAGAGAGATAAGGTAAGAAAATTGCCTCAGAATTGACCACAGTTTGCTCAATTTGTTGGAAAAGCGTGGCGACATCCGCCGTATTGGTCGCATTTTTCACCCAATCTACTGCTGAAGCTGCGGTTAAAATCACTGACATTAAATGCCAACGGTTAGGCAAGGCGTGGCAAAAACTATGTACTGCTTTTTGCGGATTCGCCGTGAATTTATCAGTGACCACAAAATACACGCCTGATGTGCCCAAAGACAACATCGCTTGCCCTGTTTGATACAAACCTACGCCTATCGCCCCAGCCGCATTATCGCCACCACCTGCCACTACAGGCACTTGGGGCATTTTCCAATTTTCGGCAATTTCTTGGCGTAGTCTTCCTGTGATTTGATTGCCTTCAAATAAGCTCGGCATATGCTCTCGGCTTAATCCGCACGCCTTGAGCAAGGCATCATTCCAATCCCTTTTTGCTACATCGAGCCACATGGTGCCTGACGCATCGGACATATCGGACGCATATTCTCCCGTCATCAACAGACGTAAATAATCTTTTGGCAACAATACCTTACTGACTTTTTCGGCTATATCAGGTTGATGCTTTGCTAACCAACGTAATTTCGGGGCAGTAAAGCCTGGCATCATCAAATTGCCTGTAATGTCACGACTGTGAGGCACAAGTGCTTCCAACTCGGCACATTCCGCAAAACTGCGACCATCATTCCACAAAATGGCAGGTCGCAATACTTGATCCGATTTATCCAGCAAGGTTGCTCCGTGCATTTGCCCTGTTAAGCCAATGGCTTTCACTGCTCGCAAATCCTGCTGTTCACTTAACTGTTGCATGGCAGAACTTGCCGCATTCCACCAATCCAGTGGCTCTTGCTCTGACCACAAAGGTTGCGGACGAGAAACGCTTAACGCACTCTGTGTCGTAGCAATCACTTGCTGTTCATCATTCAACAACACCACTTTTACGCCTGATGTGCCAAGATCGATACCGATGTACATAGTTGCTCCTTAAAACTGCGGTGCAAAATTTTAATGTTTTACACCGCAGTTTTGTCTTATCTATAAATATAACGATTCACCAAATTTTCCAAATATTCTTGTTGCCCTGAAACAGGTAGCGGATTTAATCCTTGAGTTTCAACCTGTTGAGCCAACGCTTGTAATGATGTTTTACCCGCCAAGATTTGCTGACCTAGCTCACCGCTCCAGCCCGCATAACGGCTATCTACCAGATTTTGCAAGGTTTGATCTTCTAGCATTTTAGCCGCTTTTTTCAAAGATAACGCCAATACATCAATCGCCCCAATATGTGCGTGGAATAAGTCATTCGGGTCAATACTTTGACGGCGAACTTTGGCATCAAAATTAAAGCCACCCGTGGTGAAACCGCCTGCTTTTAAGATTTCATAGATAACCAAGGTATTTTCTTCTACGCTATTCGGGAATTGATCCGTATCCCAACCTGATTGCGGATCGCCACGGTTCGCATCAATGGATCCAAAAATATCCAACGCCGCCGCCGTGGCAATTTCGTGTTGGAACGTATGCCCTGCGAGTGTGGCGTGGTTGGCTTCAATATTGACTTTGATTTCTTTTTCCAAGCCAAATTGTTTTAAGAAACCGTACACGGTCGCCACATCATAATCATATTGATGTTTGGTTGGCTCTTGCGGTTTCGGCTCAATTAATAATGTTCCATTAAAGCCGATTTTATGCTTATGTTCCACCACCATTTGCATAAAACGTCCCATTTGCTCACGCTCACGTTTCAAATCGGTGTTCAACAAAGTTTCATAGCCTTCCCGACCGCCCCATAACACATAATTTTCACCGCCCAATTTTTGCGTAGCATTCATGGCATTAAACACTTGTCCCGCCGCCCAAGCAAAGACTTCAGGATTGGGATTGGTCGCTGCCCCCGACATATAACGTGGATTGGTAAAACAATTTGCGGTTCCCCAGAGTAATTTTAGCCCTGTTTCTGCTTGTTTTTGAGCCAAAATATCCACCATTGTATGAAAATTATATTGATATTCTTTAAAAGAATTGCCTTCTGGTGCAATATCCACATCGTGGAAACAATAATAAGGCACGCCTAATTTTTGCAAAAATTCAAAGGCGATATCCGCTTTTTGTTTTGCCCCTGCGAGCAAATCCGTATTTTTTTGCCAATAACGATCCAACGATCCCACACCAAACATATCATTGCCATTCCAGCAAAAAGTATGCCAATAACACACTGCTAAACGCAAATGTTCCGCCATGGTTTTACCCAAAATTTGTTGGGTTGGGTTGTAATGTTTAAACGCAAACGGATTGGTTGAGTTTTCCCCTGCGTATTGCACTTTGTCAACTTGGTTAAAATAATTCGTCATTTTCATACTCCTGTTAATTAAGAAAATAGGTTAAGCCAAATAATGCGGAAAATGACGGCTCTATTCAATTACGTTTTTTGTTTTTCCCATTCCGATTATTGGTTTCTGTGAGCTAGGTCACAAAAGTGAAAAAACGTAATAAAGCTGTGAAATCTAATAATTGTTTCTTGTTTTAAGGCATTGCACACTTTTAGGCAATTCATAAAAATAGAGAAACGCAAAAATGAAAACCCAATGCCTTAACCCCTATTTACCACTCTACGAACATATTCCCGATGCCGAACCCCGAGTATTTAATGACCGACTTTATGTATTTGGCAGTCATGACCAAGAAAACGGCAATGAATTTTGTGAATTGGATTATGTGGCTTGGTCTGCGCCGATAAATGATTTATCCGATTGGCGATATGACGGCGTGATTTATCGCAAACAAGACGATCCTGATAATCAAGCTGGATTGCCACTCTATGCCCCTGATGTGGTGCAAGGCAAAGACAGGCGGTTTTATCTGTATTATTGCGTGAAATTTCAAGATGCGATTTGTGTGGCAGTTTGTGATACACCAGCTGGTCAATATCAATTTTATGGCAAGGTGCAATATCCTGACGGAACGATCATGACCGATAATCAGCCCTACGATCCGTCTGTGATTTGTTCAGAAGATGGCAACTTTCTGTATTTTGGTTTTGCTCCTTGTATGATCAATATTCCAAGATATAAAGGACAAGATTTAAAAGGCGGTTCAGTCGTAGAGCTGGAAGATGATATGCTCACCGTCAAGGGCAAACCACAAATTATTATTCCTAGTTTAATTTATGGCAAAGGCACATCTTTTGCAGGCAATGAATATTTTGAAGCGCCTTCTGTTCGTAAAATTAATGACAAATATTATCTCATTTATTCATCAGTGAATACCCACCAGCTTTGTTATGCTATAAGTGATAAGCCGATGCAAGACTTTGTATTTGGTGGGGTGATTGTAAGTAATGGTGATGTCGGTTATCAAGGACGTACAGAACAGGATAAATTAATGTCTGTTGGTAATAATCACGGTGGATTAGTACAAATTCATGACCAATGGTACATTTTTTATCATCGCCATACATCACTTACTCAATATAACCGACAAGGTTGTGCAGAAAAAATTTATTTTGAGCCAGATGGACAGATAAAACAAGTGACGATTACCACCAGTGGCATGAATCCTATGCCATTATCGGGTAATGCTTTCTATCCTGCGGTCTATTGTTGCAATCTCAGCAATGGGCGAATGGGGGCATTAACATCACTCGGCAGAACCAACAGCGAAGTGGATTTTCCCTATATCACCACAGAAAATGGCGAACGCTACATTACTCACGTTCAAGATAATAATCTCATTGGGTACAAATATATCAACCTTGCTGAAACCCAAAATATTGAAGTGATTTATCGCTCAACCCAACAAGGTATTTTAGAAATCCGTACGGATCCTTTAGGTGAAACAAAGGGCATTATCAAATTAAACCAATCTAAATGGTGGAATTCTTCAGAAACCTGCATCAAATTTACCCCAACAGAAAAAGAACTTTATTTCATCTACAAAGGCAAAGGGAATATTTCTCTTATGGCATTAAATTTAAAAGGCAAGGAGTCATGATATGAGTAAAAATAAACCAACACGCAAAGAAATTTTTGCCTTTGCCGTGGGCGATGGCGGTTGTAATTTAGTCTGGACAACCATTGGATCCTTTCTTACCCTTTATTACACCGATAACGTAGGCATTGCAGCTGCCACTATCGGTACGATTATGTTATTAAGCCGTTTATTAGATGGTTTATCTGATCTCGTCATGGGTGGTATCATTGACAGAACGCACACTCGCTGGGGCAAAGCTCGCCCTTGGATTCTTTGGTCAGCAGTTCCTATGGGATTAGGGCTTGTACTGATGTTTAGTATTCCTGATAGTCTCAGCAACAACGGCAAAATTGCGTATGCCAGTATTTCTTATATTTTGATGTCAGCTGTGATTTATACTGCCTGTAATTTGTCCTATAACACCCTACTATCTGTTTCTGCCCCTGATCCAAAAGATCGGGTAACCATGAGTTCCATGCGATTTTTCTTTACTATGTGTACGGTATTATTTATCAATTATAGCTGTATTCATTTTGTGGAAAAATTTGGCTGGACAGGCATGTCGGTGATTTTTGGCGGATTGGCAATTATTCTATTGTTGATCACTTTCTTTGGTACAAAAGAACGCACACATACTGAAGTCAATACAACAAACACTACCACCAGTAGTCAACATCAAAATACCACAGTATCCTTTAAATTATTATTTACCAATAAGTATTTTATCTTGCTTGCGATTATTTTCGTCATTAATTATACCATTCTTGGGGTAAATAACGGGCTACGAATTTATTATGCTAAAGATGTCCTTGGCAATATTACACTGATGGGAACATTAACCTTATGTTTTATTCTCCCTAAACTCATTGGTAATCTTGTTTATCCTTATATTAACAACTGGCTAGGAAAATGGAAAAGTATGATGTTAGGTTATGTGCTAGAACTCACTGGCTTGTTAATTATGGCATTGAGCGATACCAGCTTTACATCTGCCGTGATTGGCTTAGTTTTACTCGGCATTGGTGGTATCCCCCATACTGCAGGCTTATTCGCTATGGTGGCAGATGTCATTGATTATGGTGAATGGAAAACAGGTGTTCGGCTAGACGGCTTAACGAATTCGGTCACATCTTTTGGCATGAAAGTGGGGGCAGGGATCGGTAGTGCGTTAGTGGGCTGGGGTCTTGCTTGGGTGGCTTATGACGGTACGTTGGCTGCTCAAACAAGTGAAACCATTGAAGGCATTAAATGGGTCTTCACGTTTGTTCCAGCAGGGTTAATTATGGTTGGTTTGGTCGTTCTCTATTTCTGTAATTTGGATAAAATTTATTCGCAAATTGCCGAAGGATTGGCGAAAAAAAGAAAATTAATCTGATAATCTAAATTTGCCAAACATACCGTACTTTTACTAACCTGAAAAGTGCGGTATTTTTATTAATATTTTTTCAAATTTACGTTTTTTATTTTTCTAGTCCAATTATTCGTTTCTGTGAACTGGCTCACAAAAACGAAAAAACGTAATAAGTATGCAAAATCTAATAATTGCACCAATCTCAAAATCTTCGCAAACTGTTCGTCAGCAAACATTCCTTTGTTCAACCAAAATGAGGTGTCTTATGAAAATTAAAACTGCATTACTAACTCTCGCAACGACAATTACTCTTGCTTTTAGTCAAGGTGTCATCGCCAAAGATCTCAAAATCGGTATGTCGATTGATGATTTACGTTTAGAACGCTGGCAAAAAGACCGTGATATTTTTGTCAATAAGGCGGAATCACTTGGTGCTAAAGTATCTGTTCAATCTGCTAATGGTGATGCACAAGCACAAATTTCGCAAATTGAAAATATGTTAAATCGGGGTATTGATGTATTGGTAATTATTCCATTTAACGGTGAAGTGTTAAGCAATGTGATTGCGGAAGCGAAAAAAGAAGGGGTGAAAGTCTTGGCGTATGATCGCTTGATTAATAATGCGGATATCGACTTTTATATTTCCTTTGACAATGAAAAAGTCGGTGAATTACAGGCTCAAAGCATTGTCGAGAAAAAACCAGAAGGTAATTATTTCTTAATGGGCGGTTCACCTGTGGATAACAATGCGAAATTATTCCGCAAAGGGCAAATGAAAGTGTTACAACCGTTAATTGATAGCGGCAAAATTAAAGTCGTGGGCGATCAATGGGTGGATTCTTGGTTAGCTGAAAAAGCCTTACAAATTATGGAAAATGCCTTAACCGCCAATAAAAACAATATTGATGCGGTTGTGGCTTCTAATGATGCGACTGCGGGTGGGGCAATTCAGGCATTAAGTGCGCAAGGTTTATCTGGTAAAGTGGCGATTTCTGGGCAAGATGCGGATTTAGCCGCGATTAAACGGATTATTGATGGTACTCAAACGATGACGGTGTATAAACCGATTACTACGTTGGCAGATAAAGCAGCAGAAATTTCTGTAGCATTAGGTAAAAATGAAAATGTGCAATCCAATAGTACGTTGAATAATGGCTTAAAAGATGTGCCCGCCTATTTGTTAGATCCGATAGCTGTCACTAAAGATAATATTGATGAAACAGTAATTAAAGATGGCTTCCACAAAAAAGAAGCAGTATATCAATAAGTGAAAAGTGCGGTAGAAAATTAAAAAATTTTTGGTTTTCTTACCGCACTTTAACCGATATGGAGAAAACGGGTATGGCAAATTTATTGGAAATGCATAATATCACCAAAAAATTTGGTGATGTGGTAGCGTTAAATAATATTTCCATTTCCTTAGAAATGGGCGAAATTCTGTCATTGTGTGGCGAAAATGGTTCGGGTAAATCTACGCTGATGAAAGTGTTATGTGGCATTTATCCACACGGTGATTTTCAAGGCGAGATTACTTTTGCAGGCGAAAAACTGGTCGCTAAAAATATCAAAGATACGGAGTCAAAAGGCATTTCGATTATTCATCAGGAATTGACCTTAGTAAAACAGATGTCCGTGTTGGAAAATATGTTTTTAGGCAATGAAATTACTCAATTTGGCATAACCAACGACAATGAAATGTACCTGCGTTGTCAAACCTTGCTGGAACAGGTGCAACTTGATGTGGATCCCAACACGAAAGTGAGCGAATTAGGTTTAGGGCAACAACAGTTGGTGGAAATAGCCAAAGCCTTAAATAAACAAGTACGGTTACTGATTCTTGATGAACCCACTGCCTCACTGACAGAAAAAGAAACGGCAATTTTATTAAATCTGGTCAAAGAGTTAAAAGCACATAATATTGCTTGTATTTATATTTCACACAAACTCAATGAAGTAAAAGCCATTTCTGACAAGATTTGTGTCATTCGAGACGGAGAGCATATTGGTACACATTTAGCCACAGACTTAAGCGAAGATAACATTATTACCATGATGGTAGGGCGTGAAATCACTTCGCTTTATCCTGTTGAACCCCATGAGATTGGCGAAGAAATTTTGCGAGTGGAAAATCTTAACGCATGGCATACCATCAACACACATATTAAACGGGTAGATAATGCCCATTTCGCCTTACACAAAGGGGAAATTTTAGGCGTAGCAGGGCTTGTAGGATCAGGACGAACCGAAATGGCACAATGTCTGTTTGGTTCTTATTTAGGCAAATATCAAGGCGATATTTATCTTGAAAATCAAAAAGTAGAGATTAAAAACTGCACGCAAGCCATTGAACGCCATATTGTTATGATACCTGAAGATCGCAAAAAACATGGCATTGTTCCCATTATGTCGGTGGGTAAAAATATTACACTGGCGGCATTACCCCAATTTTGTTTTGGCAAAAAAGTGATTAATGAACCGCTGGAAGAAACCATTATTAATCAATCTATTGCTAAATTGAAAGTCAAAACCGCTAGCGTAGATCTTGCCATTGGGCGGTTAAGTGGTGGTAATCAACAAAAAGCGATTTTAGCCAAATGTTTATTGCTCAACCCTAAGATCTTGATTTTAGATGAACCCACTCGGGGTATTGACGTGGGGGCGAAATATGAAATTTATAAATTGATTAATCAATTAGCACAACAAGGCATCGCTATCATCGTGATTTCATCGGAATTGCCCGAAGTGTTGGGGATTAGTGATCGAGTGTTAGTCATGCACCAAGGCAAAATCAAAGCCGATTTAATCAATGATAATTTAACCCAAGAACAAGTGATGGAAGCCGCTCTTAAGGAGACATTATGAACAAATTTAAATCCATTAATTTGCAGATGTATATTCTGCTTATCGCCATCGTGGTCATTATGGTGTTTTTCTCATTTTTAACCGATGGGGCCTATTTAAGTGCCAGAAATATTTCCAACTTACTACGCCAAACGTCCATTACAGGCATTTTGGCGATTGGTATGGCGTTTGTGATCATTGCTGCCGAAATTGATTTATCGGTAGGATCACTCATGGGCTTATTAGGTGGCTTTGCAGCAATTACCAACGTGTGGTGGGGCTGGCCATTGTCTTTGACGATAATTGTTACCTTAGTGTTAGGATTATTACTTGGTGCATGGAATGGCTGGTGGATAGCCTATCAAAAAGTCCCCGCCTTTATTGTGACCCTTGCCGGTATGCTGGCTTTCCGTGGTATTTTAATTGGTCTAACCAACGGCACAACCGTTTCTCCCATTAGCCACGAAATGACTGCCATTGGACAAGGCTATTTATCTGATATTGTGGGGATGTTGATTGGTGTGGCAGCATTAGGCTGTTTTGCCCTTTGGGTTAGTTATCAGCGTAAAGTTCGTCAACGGCTCAATCTTCCCGTTCCAACGCTAAGCAAAGAAACAGCAAAATATGGGATAATCGCCGTTTTAGTGTTGGGTGCCATTTATCTACTTAATGATTATCGTGGCGTGCCATTCCCTGTATTATTGCTTGCCTTGCTTACCATCATCGGCACATTTGTGGCTCGTAAAACAACCTTTGGTCGCAGTGTTTATGCCATTGGTGGCAATATTGATGCAGCGAAATTATCAGGCATTGGCGTTGAAAAAGTCAGACTCACAATTTTTGCCATTAATGGCTTTCTGGTGGCAATTGCAGGATTGATTTTAAGTGCAAGACTGGGAGCAGGCGCCCCATCTGCAGGGCAAAGTGCTGAAATGGATGCTATAGCTTCTTGTGTCATTGGTGGAGCCAGTTTGGCAGGTGGAATTGGTAGTATTTACGGCGTGGTGGTTGGTGCGTTCATTATTGCTTTATTAGACAATGGCATGAGTATGCTAGATGTTCCAACTTTTTGGCAATATATCATTAAAGGGGCAATTTTATTGCTTGCAGTATGGTTTGATACGATGAGTAAGAAAAAATCCTAATCTGAAATGAAAAAAACACTGTAGTTCAAAACTGCGGTGTTTTTTTATTATTTTGCAAAAAGATTTCTTTTATCTTATAGTTATTCATAAACGAAGGAGAACCAAAATGTCACAACAACACGACAAAGTCGCTCTACTATTCAATGCCAATAAAATCTACGACCGTGGGGTGATAGAAGGTGTTGGACAATATATTCAAGCGTCTCAATGTAGTTGGGATATTTTTGTGGAAGACGATTTTGTCTATCATCGCAACACCATTGAAAGTCTGTCCATTGATGGTATTATTGCGGATTTTGATGATCCTGAAACCGTGGAATTATTGCAAAATGTCAACGTTCCGATTATCGCCGTGGGTGGTTCATACCAAAATCCTCGCTTTTATCCCAATTTACCTTATGTGGCTACTGATAATTACGCCTTAGTGGAAATGGCGTTTTTGCATTTAAAACAAAAAGGGATTAACCGCTTTGCGTTTTATGGCTACCCAGCGGATACACCAAAACATTGGGCGTTAGAAAGACAACATGCCTTTTTACAGTTAATGGAAAAATATGAACAGGAATCCTATTATTATTTAGGCGATCAGACCCATTCACATAATTGGGTTGAATCTCAAGAGAAATTAGCTCAGTGGATTAAAACCCTGCCTGATTACACTGGTATTATTGCAGTAACCGATGCCAGAGCCAGACATTTACTACAAGCCTGCGAACATCTCAAAATTGCCGTACCTGAACAATTATGCATTATTGGCATTGATAACGAAGAATTAATTCAATACCTTTCTCGTATTTCCCTTTCATCCGTACAACAAGGTACGGCTCAAATTGGCTATCAGGCAGCAAAACTATTGCATAAATGCTTGAACGGTATAAAGGTTGCCCACAAACCGTTACTCATCGCCCCGTTAAAAGTCGCCGAAAGACGTTCCACGGATTATCGTTCCCTGCAAGATCCCTTTGTCATTCAAGCCATGCACTTTATTCGTCATCGAGCTTGTCAAGGCATAAAAGCCGAGCAAGTGTTGGATCATCTACGCATTTCTCGTTCCAATTTAGAATCTCGTTTCAAACAAGAAATGCACAAAACCATTCATCAAGTGATTCACGAAGAAAAACTCGCCCGAGCCCAATATATGTTACGTTCCACTGAAGTTCCCATTCAAGAAGTCGCTGAAATTTGTGGCTATCCGTCGTTGCAATATTTTTATGCGGTATTTAAGAAAGAATTCGGAGTAACACCGAAAGAGTTTCGATAATCTTTTTCATTAATTATTTGACATATCTCTGCCAATCTAATAGTGCAACACAATGATTATATTTAATCATTGTGAATATAAATATTCAATTTTGTGATCGAGATCACAGTTTTTTATTTTTTCTTAGTGTATACTAGCCGCCATTCCATAAACGAGATGATGATCATGAAAGTATTAGTCATTGCTGATGATTTTACCGGTGCTAACGATACGGGCTTACAGTTTTACCAACAACATATTAGCGTCGATGTGCTATTGAGTGACTTTGCTCAATATCATGGCACAGCGGAGGTTGTGGTGGTGAATATGAATCATACTAACGCCATTGTTACAACGAATTTTAGACTATTTTAACTAAGGAGTTTTTATGCAACCAATTTTAGCGATCACCATGGGCGATGCGGCAGGCATTGGCCCGGAAGTGGTGATTAAAGCATTGGAAGATAAGCGAATTTATCAGCTGGCACAAATTGTGGTGGTGGGTGATTTTAAGATTATGCAACGGGCATTAGCCATTGTGAAATCCGATCTGAAACTTCGCAAAGTGGCAAACGTGGACGAACTTCACAGCGAATTTGGCTACATTGATATTTTGGATTTAGACAATTTGCCTGCGGATTTGCCGTTCGCCCAAGTCAGTGGCGAAGCAGGACTTGCCGCCTATGAATATATTGAAAAAGCGGTGGGCTTGGCGATGGAGAAAAAAATTCACGCTATTGTGACCGCACCGTTAAATAAAGAAGCCTTGCACGCTGGCGGCAAGATTTTCCCCGGACACACAGAAATTTTGGCTGAGCTGAGTGGTACTAAAGATTTTTCTATGATGTTGACTAGCGAAAGATTAAACGTCATTCATGTCACCACCCATGTGTCTATGCGGCAGGCGTGCGATTTGATTAAAACCGAGCGGATTTCTACGGTGATTGATCTTGCACAAGAATACGCTCAAATGCTTGGTTTTGCTGAACCGAGAATTGCGGTGGCAGGTTTTAATGCTCACGCTGGCGAACACGGTTTATTTGGCGATGAAGACGAAAAAGAAATCGTACCAGCGGTGAAAGCCGCCAAAAACAGGGGCTTAAATGTGCAAGGTCCACTGCCGCCCGATACGCTGTTCCACCGTGCGGTGAATCTTGATGAATTTGATATGGTGGTGGTGATGTACCACGATCAGGGGCATATTCCAATTAAATTAATCGGCTTTGAAAGCGGCGTGAACGTGACCACTGGCTTGCCATTTATCCGCACATCGGTAGATCACGGCACGGCGTTCCCCATTGCAGGAAAGGGCGTGGCAGACAGTCGTAGCATGACCGAAGCCTTGTATTTAGGCGCCAAAATGGCGAATCAGAAATTTGCGAAATAAGGAGTCAAAGATGAGTACATCAGAATCTCAAAATAAAACCGTAGTGGTACAAACGATAGTGCCTTTATATGATGGAATGAGTAAAATTCCCGGTGGTTCAATGGTCATACCTTTAATTATTGGATCTATCATTGGGACATTTTTTCCTGAGTTTTTAAATATAGGTTCATTTACCACCGCACTTTTTAAATCTTCGGCTGGCCCTTTAATTGCTTTGTTAATTTTTGCTACAGGTATGCAGATTACTTTGCGAAGTTCTGGACCTGTTTTAGCTCATACTGGCGTTATTTTACTGTTTAAAACTATCATTCCTGCACTCCTTGTGATCATCCTTGGATTATTTGTAGGAAATGATGGTGTTATGGGGATTTCCTTATTAGCGATGTTGACAGTTGTAGCAAATTCTAATGGGGGTATTTGGCTTGCTTTTGCTGGGAAATATGGCGATTACAGAGATAAAGGGGCTTATATTGCTTCCGCTGTAAATGATGGTCCATTCTTTGTATTGCTTTTCTTAGGCGTATCAGGTCTAGCAGATATTCCATTGTCACTTATGTTGGCTGCGGTTATTCCTTTAGTCATCGGTATGATCGTCGGAAATTTAGATCCTAAATGGACTGACTTAATGAAACCAACAGGTGCAATAGTGATTCCATTCTTTGCTTTTGCGTTAGGCACTGGGATTAATTTACAGTCTATTTTAACAGGAGGTATAACAGGAATTGTATTAGGTGTTATCGCTTCTCTAATCACAGGTTTTCTCGTATTCGTTGGCTATAAAACTATTTTAAGACGTGGAAATCAATCAGGTATTGGCTTTGCCGCAGGTACAACCGCTGGGAACGCCATTATTACCCCTGAAATTGTGGCACAGGCTGATCCGAGTCTAGCACCTTTCGTTCAAACAGCAACGGCACAAATTGCAGCGGCGGTATTGGTTTCTGCTATTCTTGCTCCTTTATTAGCCGCTTGGGTATTAAAACGACAAGGTGGCTTAACAGATGATAATGTTGGAGAAAATTAATATGACAACGGATACATTACTTGTTATTGCAGATGATCTAACTGGAGCGAATGATACCGCCGTGATGTTTGCTGATGCTGGATTTAATACGAGATTGGAAATCAATCTAGCGTCATTAAACACAACGGATTTTTCTAAAGCGGATGTTTTTTCTGTATCAACAGATTCAAGACCGTTGGGTATTGAAGCGGAAATAAAGACTGAGCAAGCTATATTATCGGGGATTAAAAAAGGTATTGCACATATTTATTTGAAAATCGATTCTACCATGAGAGGATCGGTGCAACATCAAATTAATGGGGCATTAAAAGCATGGTCTAGCTTACATCCTGAAGCAAAAGCCATTATTTGTCCTGCTTATCCAGAGATGGGACGAACGATTAAAAAAGGACATTTGCATGTCAATGAAATTCCAGTAAATGAAACAGCTTCGGGAAAAGATGCGATTTGTCCAGTGTATTCATCTTTGATGACAGACTTATTACCTAATGCTACGCATTTGCCTTGTTTGCCTAAAGATGAATTAATATCAGAAATCACGTCATCATCGAGTAAGCAAATTGTCGTAGATGCTGAATCTGATACTGATTTAGATGTTATTGCGAGTGTTATTAATCAACTAGGTAATAAAATGATTCCTGTTGGTTCAGCAGGACTTGCTCAAAAATTAAAACATGTCAAGGGCAGAGATCATGAAGAAAAGCATTCAATCAAATCATTGGGCAGAATATTATTGGTAGTTACATCCATTCATGATATTAGCCAAACACAAGTCGATCATTACATATCAACCATAGGCGGTGATGCAATAGTATTTAATCCTGCACCATCTCAGCTGATCAATCATCAGTTATCAGAAGAGGCTTTAAAACAACAGTTAAACGCATTAATTACGTCAAGTTCTAGCAATGTCATCATTAGAGCGAATCCAGCGAAAGTAATTAATACTGATGAAAGCATTAATGAGATTGCGAGAAAAATAGCGAAATACCTAGCGGATCTCGCCAAATATGCCTTGGATAGCAAACAATTTGATAGCCTTATTTTATTTGGTGGTGATGGCGCTGCCGCTTTATTAGAAAAAATGGATATTACTGAATTACAAGTATTATATGCGATTGTTCCTGGTGTTCCGTTATGTGAAATAGATAGCGGATCATATCAAGGAATAAAGGTAATGACCAAGTCAGGTGGATTTGGTAATATTACTTTGCTAAATGATATTATTGGTTAATTCATTAGACTGTGAAAGGTGATCAAAAATTTGATCACCTTTTATCAATACCATTTTCTATTCAATTCTTCATTCAACCGTCCAGTATTTAATGCAACAAAAACGGAGAGTTCTTCATCAATAAGTTTTAATACAATAAGAGCTTTGAAATATAATCTTTTTAAATAAGGCTTTTTGAATATAGGTTCATTATGGCAAACTCGGTTGCGGAGTTCACGAATTTCAGCGGTAATACGATGGATTTGTTTTATTTTGAGTGCGGATTTTGCATTTTTAAAACTTTTTCTGTAATGATGGGTTAAATATCTTGATGAATACGAACTGCTTAGTAAAAACTCCCAAAAATGAAAATTCAATTTTGCAATAACAGTATTTATATTGACTTTTGATGTATCAATTTTGAGTGGTCTGTTATGTTGATATTCATAGTTTTCGCCTGATATATCATTAATTATATTTAATAAATTTGTTCTATGTTTTAGTGGCAAGGATTGGATAAAGCGACTGTCTAAAAGAGAATAACGATGAATGTGTTCAACGCAAAACAAAATCGCATTTCTTAGTGCGACTTCGTAAAAACTAAAAAATTCTAGAAATGCACTGCTTGTCTGAATGTTCCATATATATAACTCACGAATTTTGCAATCTATCTCATCTTCTTTTATTCCCAAGTTAAGAAGAAATTGACGATAAGCATTTATTCTTGCCGATGATAAATATTTTTCAATTTTTCTATTGGTTATCATTGAAAGTTAATCTCTCTATTGATATAATCTAGTTGCTGGATAGGTGTGAAGAAGGCAGAATTTATATTCAAGCTGGGCCCCCTGTCCTAACCGAATTGGCCGTATTCTAACTCGTTTAGAATACGGTATTTCTTTTGGTTAATCAAACCTTTTGTAGACTTTCCTGAATTACAATATCCCATTAGTTTGCATAAACCACACCCTGGTAATGAATTGAAATTATATGTTGTTGAGCAAGTTAAAATTGCCTTAGATGAATTAAAACTAAATTAGGCGGAAATATGGAAAAAGTACTTGAATATAAAGGTTTTATCGGTAGTATTGAATTTTCTCTAGATGATAATGTGCTTTATGGTAAATTATTATATATCAATGGGTTAGTCACTTATGAAGGGCGAGATTTAGAAGAATTACGTCAAGAATTTCAACTCGCAGTGGATGATTATCTTGAGTTTTGCCAAACGCAAAATATTCAACCATTAAAATCATTTAATGGTAAATTTAACGTCAGAATTTCCCCTGATTTACACCAAAAAGTAGCCTTTATTGCCGCTAAACAAGGCGTTGCACTTAATGCCGTAATTAGCCAAGCCATTGAAAATGAAGTGCGACATTCGGCTCGGTTGTAAACATCGCCTAGCATTTGACGATAGTCTTAAATAGGATTGAAATAAAGGTTATCATTGTGATAACCTTTTAATTAAAGTTAGGCAGAATCTAGCTGTAATCAATATGTTAATAAACATTTCCATTAAACAAGGAGTATAGTATGTTAAAATCCAAACTACTGTTAGTGGCATTATTGTCAACATGCTCACTTACTGCGGTGGCTAATACTACGGATATTGAAACCTTACAGCCACAAACTAATTATCAACAGTTGATAACGCAACGACAGGTTGTTGATCAATTAATTGAACAGGCTGTCAATATTCAAAAGTCGCCTGCGAGAGTTTCTCACGCTGGGTTTACGGCTAAATTGCCAAGTAACATGGAAAGAATAGCTGAGCTATTATTGCAAGCATACGAATTAGAACCTTACCGAGTTGATTTTTTATTTGGTGCGGCAAATGCGAATATTTATAATGGCAATGTAGATAAAGCAATCCCTTTGTATGAGAAAGTATTAACTATTGCACCTGATGATGTGAAAGCGCATATTTATCTTGCTAGTTGGTATCGTTTTAAACAAAATAAAACGGAAAATGAAAAATATTTTGCACGCCTTAAACAATTATCCCCCGAAAAAGCCAGTTTGTTAGCGAAAGTATTTGCATTAATTGATCATAATGCAAATCAGCCTATTGTAGATAAATTGGATAACTCTTTAGGAGACGATTCAGCCATAATTACCTTGGGCTATGCACTCAATCCTGATGGTTCAATGCACGATATTCTTATTCAGCGACTAGAAAAAACCCTTGAATTAGCGAAGCAAAATCCACAGAGTTTAATTATTGTGACTGGTGGTGTGCCGCAAAATAATCATACCGAAGGTGATTTGATGAAACAGTGGTTAATTAGTAAAGGCATACCTGAAAAACAAATCTATGCAGATAATTATGCAACGTCTTCCGTTGATAATGCCCTTTTTTCCCGTTATGCCCTTGCTAAACACCATATAAAAAACGCCGTTTTGATTAGTTCCGGAAGCCATGTTAGACGTGGACAAACCTTATTTGAAATTGCATTATGGGAAAGCGGGCCTGCAGATATTAAATTGCAAAGCGTTTCCGCTTTAGATAAGCCCTTAGAAGAATTGCAGAAAATTACTGAAAAAGACTTATTGGGAATCTATCGTGATAGTTTAAAAACACTCGGCTTGCCGACGTTTAATAGCGGTGCATTACACGATTAAAGATTATATGAGATAGGTGATCGTGGTGGTCACCTTTTTTATGGCATAATAGACAAAATCGGCATAGTAGACAAAATAGTTGGTTTTGGTTATTTTAATAATTATAATTAACTATATTTATTTAAAAAATTCTTTATAAACAAGATATTATTCTTCTTAGATAATCCATGGTGAACAATAAGTTTTTCTTTAAGTTTACTAAATAAATTTTCTATACGATTTGTTGTTTTTTCAATCTTTAGTTCAGGATATTTTTCTTTTTCGCTTCTGATTTTAGATTCATGGTTAATTTTCGGATCACAATAGCCACTTGATGAAACTGGCATAATTGAATCGGTGTGTTAAAAATATCTTTCAATAATCCACGCTTACCATCACAGGTAATTGATTGTATTATATCCTTTTTCTCTAAATCGATTGATTGCCACCACATAATATACCGCTTTTTTTTGTTTTCACAATTTGGGGCTTAATAGACAAAATGGTTGCTAAGTAGTGGGTTAAAGCCTTATAGTACAAGGCTTTAACCCACTACTTAGCAACCATTTTGTCCATTATGCCTAAAAAAAATAAACGACATAATATTTATGGGTTATGTCGCTTAATATTATTAGTATTCTATATTCCTAATGTTGTTATATGTTTAACGATCTCAATTCCTTGCGTATATCTCGCCATAAACCGCCGATAACCTTCATTAATTTCTTCTTCAGGTTGAATCAAACTCATAGGGATATCTTTAAAAATAACCTGATCCAAATAATTTTCCAACGTATAATTTGCATAATCTTTATTTAGATAATTTGCCAATAACGCAATGCCCCAAGCCCCACCATTCGATGCGGTATTCATCGTAGCTAATGGGGTATTTAATGCGGAGGCTAAGATTTTTTGTGCCACATTTTCGGTTTTGAAAATACCACCATGACCTAAAATTCGGGTGATATTGACTTTTTCTTGTTCAATAAGAATATCCATACCCAACTTCATTGCACCAAAAGCAGTGTAGAGTTGCACTCGGATAAAATTGGCTAGATTAAATTTGCCATTCACGGGGTGCAAAAACAGCGGACAGCCTTCGGATAAGCCCACATTGTGTTCGCCTGAGTGAAAGCCGTAAGCCAGTAAATTACCGCAATCCAAATCCCCTTCTAAGGCGTGTAGGAATAAGGTTTCAAACAATTCTTCTTTTTGAATTTTGTTGCCGAACAGGTGCAGACATTCGCCGAATAAATTCACCCACGCATTGATTTCCGTGGTGCAATTATTGGCGTGTGCCATTGCCACTAATTTCCCTGCGGGTGTGGTGACGATGTCTAATTCGGGATACCGTTTAGACAAGGATTTTTCCAACACGATCATCGCAAAAGCGGATGTGCCAGCGGAGATATTGCCCGTTTTTTCCTTAATGCAATTGGTGGCAATCATTCCTGTGCCAGCGTCTCCTTCGGGCGGACAAAGGGGGATGCCTGCTTGTAAATTGCCTGTGGGATCCAGCAATAACACCCCTTGCTCGGTCAGTCTTCCAGCTGATTGCCCTGCCACCAGCACTTTTGGTAAAATCTCGTTGATTTTCCACCGCAGTTGATAAGGTTTAATATGTTCATCAAATTGATTAAGCATTGCTTGATTGTAATCCAACCGATCCGTATCAATGGGAAACATTCCTGACGCATCGCCAATGCCCAACACTCGCTCGCCTGTCAGCTGCCAATGCACATAGCCCGACAGCGTGGTGAGATAATCAATTTGATTGAGATGAGATTCCTTGTTCAGCAAGGCTTGATGTAAATGCGCAATGCTCCAGCGTTGCGGAATGGGGTATTGAAAAAGTGCGGTCAATTCTTGTGAAGATTTGAGCGTAATATTATTCCGCCAAGTGCGAAATGGCACAAGTTGATTGCCGTTTTTATCAAACACCAAATATCCGTGCATCATCGCACTGACGCCAATGGCGTTGACGTGAGTCAACTGGACTTTGTATTTTTCTTTGACGGTTTTGACGAGATCAGCGTAAGCAAGCTGCAATTTCTGCCAAATTTCATCTTGATGATACGTCCAAATGCCATCAATCAAATGATTTTCCCAATTCTCACCGCCTGTGGCTAAAATCGTGCCTTTATTATCAATCAACACCGCTTTAATTCGGGTTGAACCCAGTTCAATGCCAATGACCGCATTGCCGTTTTCGATGAAGTGTTTTTCGTTGAGCATTTGGATCTCCTTATTTGAAAATTTTATATTTTTGAAGGAAGATAAATAAAATCAATAACACACCCCACAAAATCAAGGTGATATAACTGCTTACGCCAAGAATATTTAAACCACTTTCTACTAGTTGTAATAAAATCAATGCCATAATAATGCCAAGCAATTTACCTTTTCCACCATCAGGGTTAATGCCACCTAAAACAGAAGCAAGAATAGAAATCAACAAATAAGAATCACCATAAGAGGCTTTAGCAGAATTAAGTTTTGCCATCATTAATACCGAAGCAACAGCACACAAAAGCGAAGAAATCACATAAACGAGAATAATCACTTTTTTGGTATTAATTCCTGAATAAGCGGAGGCTTTTTCATTGTTGCCAATAAAATAAATGGCTTTGCCGAGCGTGGTTTTTTCCAAAATAAACCAGATTAACAAGGCAAATAAGGCAAAAATATACACAGGCAACGGAATCCCTGCCAAATGTAAAGTATGTAATTGCAAAATACTTTCAGGGAAATTGGCAATGGTTGAGCCGTTAGTCAACAAGATATTAATCCCGTTAATTAAAGTCATGGTTCCAAGCGTAGCTAAAATTGGGGAAACCATAATAAATGCAATAAGATAGCCATTGATTAAGCCAATTATCATTGCACAAACAAGGCTTAATAATAAACCGATCAATAAATAACTGATACCGTGATATTGGGTCACATAATAGGCGAGAATTAATGCACTGGCGTTCATTGTGGCAATAATAGCAAGATTAATACCCCCTGTAAGCATTGGGATCGCCATAGCCAAGGTTAAAATACCGAGAATAGCCATTTGGGAAGCCATAGATTGTAGGTTATCCAATGACCAAAACACTTTGGGTAAAAGTATCGCAAATAAAGCTATCACCCCGATAAACAACAGCATTAAATATTTAATGGATTGATCTAGACTTTTCATCTTTGCCCCCTAATGCTTATTACGATTGGCAAATGCGGTTGCACTCACGCTAGTAATAATAATCAAGCCTGTAATAATGGTTTGCCAATAGGATGAAACATTTAATAAATTCAAGCCATTTTGAATCATTGCCAATAACACTACACCCATCACAATACCCAACAATGTACCTTTTCCGCCTGACAAACTTGCTCCACCAAGCACTACTGCTGCAAGTGTAGTGAGTTCATAACCTAACAACGAATCGGGAGCGACAGATTGTACTGTATAGGATTGTACAATCCCTGCCAAACCTGACATCAATCCCATATAACCATAAACAAAAAGATGTAAGGTCAAAATATTAAAGCCCATTCGCATTGTAGATTCCTGATTTCCCCCTAGGGCATAAATTTTGCGACCAATGCTTAATTTTTGCGTAATGATACCTGTTAAACTAATCGCAATAAGCATGATAATTGCTTGAAAAGAAAGCCCATATTCCACACCATCTACGGTTGTCTGTTTAAAGAATATGATTTCTTGTTGAAACCATTGAGGAAAATCATACAGCCATACTCCTTTAGTCAGGTAAAGCAATGCACCATAGAAAATATTCAAAGTAGAAATGGTGATAATCAATGATGGTACGTTGAGCTTATTAACTAAAATAGCATTGAGAAAACCTAACAAAATTCCCACCGCACTTGATGTGATAAACATCGTGATAAAGCCCACATCATAATGCGAAATCACATTAATCATCACATATTGGGTAATAATCGTCATGGCAGGAAAGGAAATATCTATGCCACCTGAAAGCAATACCACATACAAGCCACACGCCAAAATCATTAACATCGCATAATTATTAATCAGATCGTAAATATTACCGACCGTGGCGAAGTCCGCAGTAAAAATGGTTAAAATAATAGCCAATAAAATCACCAAAAGCCCAAGAATATGATTATTTAGTCTGTTCATAAATCACCCCTTCAAGTTCTTTTTCTGTAGTTTGGGTTGAGATAAACTCGCCTACAATTTTCCTTTGTTTCATCACTAAAATTTTATGGCTGTTATAATAGGCTTCAGAGATTTCATCCGTTACGAAAATCACGGCTATGCCTTGTTTTGCTAATTTTCTAATAATGGTAAAAATGCCTTGTTTGTTGGCAATATCTACCCCAATAGTTGGTGAGTCTAAAATAATAATACGTGGTGCAATAGCAAGCCATTTGGCAATAGATACACGTTGGGCATTACCACCTGATAACGTGTTGACAGGCAAATTGGCATCCGCCACTTTGATTTTTAACTGTTCAATTAATTGCTGAATATAGGCATCAGATTTAGAGGTAGAAATGATTCCAAATTTATTGGCAATTTGATTAAATACCGTGGAAATAATGTTATTCCCAATAGATTCTTCCATCATCAAGCCAATATCCATACGATCTTCTGATACATAAGCAATACCTTGTTGAATAGCATCTCGGTTGCTGTTAAATTTAACTTGTTTGTTATCTAACCAAATTTCGCCACTGTCTGCTTGTTCAATGCCAAATAGGCTTAAACACAGTTCAGTTCTCCCTGAACCTAATAAACCTGTAATAGCAATTATTTCGCCTGCGTGTAACTGAAAATAGATATTCTGGAATTGATGAGCCTTAGTTAAGCCTTTCACGGCGAATACAGGTTGAAACAGAGAAAAATCTTTGTATGCAATTTGTTGATTTTCAATCATTAATCCTGTCATTAAAAAAGCAAGTCGTTTTTCATCCATTTCGCTAATCGGATATTTCCCCACCATATTGCCATCTTTTAGCACTAACACGTTATCGGAAACAGTCATCACTTCATTGAGCTTATGACTGATAAAAATAATGCTAATACCTTTACTCTTTAATTTCATCACTACATCTAACAAATCTCGCACTTCTTTGGCGGTCAATGATGCGGTGGGTTCATCCATAATTAATAATTTTGCATTTTGAGCTAATGCTCGACAAATCGCCACCAGTTGTTGTTTGGCGACAGGTAGATTTTCCACCAAAACATCCACATCAATATGGGCATTTATACTATCTAAGGTCTGTGTAGCAAGATGTTTTTGTTGTTGAGAATGTCGCCAACTGAATTGATGATAGGCGTGAATAGCGATATTTTCTGCTACCGTTAAGTTGGGGAATAAGGCAAGATCTTGATAGATAACTTGAATCCCTTTATTAATGGCATCAACAGGATTTAATTGACTGTATTGACTTGCCCCAATTTGAATCTCTGCTCCTGCATCAGGTTGATAAACCCCTGACAAAATTTTGATCAGCGTTGATTTCCCGCAGCCATTTTGCCCAGCCAAACAAAGTGCTTCACCATAATTTAATGAAAATGAAACATCATTTAATGCTTTCACACCATTAAAAGTTTTATTGATATTGTTCATTACAATAAATGCCATATTCCCCCCTGTTTGAGATTATCACCCTATCCCAAAGGATAGGGCGTTATAAAACAGACTTAATACAACTGATCAATATTCTCTTTGGTCACTTTCAAGACATTATGAAATTGGAGTAATTTTTTCTCCTGATCGACTTTGACTTTCCCTACGCTGGGAATTTCCATACCGTCAGTAATGGGTTCACCTTTAACCAATTTATTGGCAATGGTTGCCAAAGCATAACCCGAGCTAGCAGGATCATAGGTAATTCCCATAGTAATATGACCTGATTTAATTAAGGATGCTGCTTGTGAAGGAATCATCATGCCAAATACGCTAAGTTTGTCTTGTAAACGTTTTTCCTTGACAGCCAAGCCAGCACCGATTGGTCCTTGTGAACCAAAGGAGATAACCGCTTTTAAATCCTTATGAGCTTTAACTAAATCTAAGGTCGTACGACGTGCATCATTAATATTTTCAGCTACAGGCATACGGCTAGTAACTTCATAAAGATCAGGATAGTGTTCTTTTTGATATTTAACAAAGAGATCTGCCCAAAGATTATGTTGTGGAACAGTTAATCCCCCTACATAAATAACATAACCCCCCTTACCTCCTGTGACTTTAGCGACTTCTTCTACATAATCCGCTGCAAATTGAGCATTATCAATGATTTCTAAATCCCAATCAGCACTAGGTTGTCCTAAAGATTCATGAGTTAAAACCACAATTCCATTTTGTTTCGCTTTTTTCAATACAGGTTCTAATGCACTAGCATCATTTGGCACGATACTAATGGCATTCACTTTTTTCGCAATTAAATCTTCAATAAGTTTAACTTGTTGCGGTGCATCCGTATTTGATGGACCGACTTGATAGGCATTCACATTATTGTCTTTACCTGCCTGCACCACACCTTCACCCATTCGGTTAAACCAAGGCATACCGTCAATTTTGGCGATATTTACGATATCCGTTGCCAATGCCGAACCACAAATAAGGGATAATATACCTGCTAATAAGATGGGCTTAAATGTCAATTTTTTCATACAATTTTCCTCTTTAAAAATAATGAAGTGAGTTATCTATCCAATTAAGGACAGATTTATCTTAAGACTTATTAAGTAAAAAAACATGTAACTTTCCGTTATTGACATGGAATATTCTGCTACAAATCTTAAAATGAGAGATAGATCACATTTAAAGATTTTTATTCCATTCTAGGTGACGAAACTGAGTAGGAGAAAGTGCGGTGTGTTTTTTGAAAACTTTTGAAAAATACAAGGCATCATCATAACCAATTGATTTTGCTATGGTTGACACAGACATATTAGAGAAATAGAGTAACTTCTTGGCTTCTGCGATACGTTGCATTTCTTTATATTGAACTAAACTCACACCCATTTGCTGCTTAAATAAATGGGATAATCTTGAAGAAGACAAATAGATTTGTTGGGCAAGAGTGTCAATATCTAAAGGCTCAGTAAGTTGCTCATTAATAAAGGAACATACCTGCACAATACGTTGATCAAGGCTATTATTGACTTTGGTTTGTTCCGCAGAAAAACATTTAATCAACAAATATTCCAATAAACTTTCAGTGAGTTCTTGTGAAATGACTTGATTTTCATTTAACTCATCGGCAATTTTGCTAAAAAGTTGGCTAATTTCTTGTAAATGTTGGTTATCTTGCAATTTAAGCTGATAAATCCCAGCTGAACTATCACGCCATTGCAGCCATTTAAGCCATTGTGGTTTCGGCGAAAAATAAATCCATTTATAATGCCAAAATTGTGATTCAGGCTGACGTTGATAATGTTGTACTGCTTTGGGCGAAAATAACAATAATTGCCCTCGTTCTACTTCAAAGATCCTTTCACCATCAAATACCATGCCTTTGCCAAAGGTGGTCAGTTGCAACATAAACCCTGTCATTCCTTCAGGACGATCAATCAAAAAATCTTGATAATTGCCCCGTTCGCTTTGGGTTATGTCTGCGAGTAAAGCAGAGTTAAAAGGTTGTTTTCTTATTTTGTTGTCTTGCATTGTGAGGTACGTATTTTGTTAAAGAATTGACTGTAGTTTAAAAGAAATTTATTTTCTAAACTATTAAAATATTCGATCATTCTTTTAGTTATTCATCTATAATCATCCATAAAAGAAACATTGTTGTAATAAAGATAAAATAACTAACCAAAAAAGGTCTTTCCATACCAAAATATATCATATATGGTACATAAATAAATATAAATATCAAATAAGACCAAATATAACCTATGGAAGATCTAAACTCACAACTTGAACTCCAAATCAATGCCTTAAAAGCCTTGCAGCAAAAGCTATTAGCCGATGAACAGGCTCAACGGCAACAGAGAATTTCGGGAAAAATTGAACGTATTAGTGAGTTTGGTAAATTGCTCAATAATAAACGTAAACAGTTGAATATTGATTTGCAGACTTTGTCTTTACAAACCGATGTATCTGTTACTACGTTCAAAAGATTATTTCAAGATCCTAGTCAGATACGTTTCTCCACAGTATTACTCGTTGCTCAAACTCTCGGAGTATCGTTATGCGTCCTTTAAATCGTATGGCAAGAATTGTTCCGCCGAATTGTATATGCCTATTTGCTTGGGAACAACGATCTACATTTACGTAATTTTTCTCTGATTTATAGCAAAACAGGTAAAATCAGACTTGCCCCAATCTATGATTTTGTATCAGTCAGTCCTTATTCTTTAACTTTTCAAAGTGCTATTTTAGCCTTGCCATTATTGGCAAAAGAAGAAGGTGGGAAAGAACTGGCTCATGGTTTTACGACAAAATATGGCGAATATATCGGGCAAGATTTTGTTGAATTTGGGGAAAATATTGGTTTAAATCGGAAAGTTATTTTACAGAAAATCTTACCTAAAATTCATCAAGAACAAGCCCTAGTTGAAGAAATTTATGCTGATTCATTTATGCCTGATGAACACAAAGCTGCCGTATTAGGCACCTACCGCCAACGCTTGAAGTATTTGACGGTGCTTGATGAAGTAGCATTGTAAATACACGCTATTTGATAAGGCATTTTTTCTCGTTGACTAAATGTCCACACGCCCTTGTATTCTTTTGCTAGGAGAATTTAAAATAATAAGATCTGCACCTTAGTAGTTGGAAAAGCCAACTTTTTAGGTACAGATCGCAAAGTACGGTTTACCCCTATATTAACCCCAACCGCTGCTGTTTCACCCCAATCAACAACGCCTGAATTTCCCGATCGGCAAAAATCGCATCAATATTTTTCGTTAATTTCCGCCGCCAATTAGGATACTGCGTGCTGGTGCCGGGGATATTGACAGGTTCAGTCATATCTAACCAATCTTCGGGTTGTAAACCAAATAATGCACTGTTGACCGCCGCCACATAGCGTTGTAATTGATGATTGAATGTTTTGTTGACTGGAGAATCAAGGGTTTCATCAATCCCTTGTTCAATGTCTATCCCAGCTTGTTGCAAACGATCTAAGATTTTACGTTTTGCTCGCACTCTGTCTTGTTGCAAAATGCTCAAGATTTTAGGGTTTGGATAAACGCCAAACTGTTTCCCCAACTCAAAATCATAACCACGCCAATAACCGTTAATGGTGGGTAAATCGTGGGTACTGAGGGTTGTCATGGCTTGATAAGGATACTGTTGTAAATCTCGGCTTTGTCCTTGTTGGTCAAATTCAAAATAAAAGATTTTGTAAGAGAGAATACCTGCATTGCGTAATTTACTGACAATTTCTTTTGGCACAGTACCTAAATCTTCACCGATAACGGTGCATTGATGACGCTGGCTTTCAAGTGCCAGAATCGCAATTAAGTCGTCCACTGGATAACGGATATAAGCCCCGTTGACCGCACTATCCCCTTTCGGAATCCACCATAAACGCAATAAAGACATAATATGATCAAGGCGTAACGCACCGCAGTGTTGCATATTAGATCTGACTAATTCAATAAACGGACGATAGGCTTGTTGTTGCAAAATGTGTGGATTGAATGGCGTTAATCCCCAATTTTGTCCTTGCGGTCCAAGTACATCGGGTGGTGCGCCGACAGAAGCATTTAGGCAAAATAAGGTTTTATTATTCCAAGTTTCTGCCCCATTACCCGTTACGCCGACCGCTAAATCACGGTATAAACCGATAGGCATCGCCTGTCGCTGACACAAAGCATCACATTCTGCCAGTTGTTGATCAGCAATAAATTGTAACCAACTGTAAAACAAAATATCCTGTTGATGTTGCTGGCGGAATTGTTGCACGGCTGGCGAGTTAAAATCTTGATACGCTTTCGCCCAAAAATCCCAACCCCATTGTTCGGAAAAGTATTGGCTCAAATGGGCGTGTAACGCATCAAAGGTTGCTTGTACTTGCAGGCTTTCGCCACCTTTTTGTAAGAACTCAATGAAAGTAGGATTTTCTTTATCTGCTTGCTGAAAGGCAAAACGCAATCCTGTTAATTTTAACGGAATAACATCCGCATAATTAATCCAATCTGTGTCTCGAAGTGCCTTCAATGTTTGTTGAATTTCAGCGGAATTAAACCACGCTTGTGCTGCTTGGCTTTGTTGAAACTCCACTAGGCTTCCGATGTCAATATAAGCAATATTTAACCAACGGCGTGAAGATGGGCTGTAAGGACTGGCAGATTCAGGATTGGCAGGGAAGAGAGCATGAATCGGATTCAAGCCTAAAAAATCTGCTTGATAAGGCTCGAGCTGTTGGATAAATTGTTTTAGATCACCAAAATCGCCGATCCCCCAGTTGGTTGCTGATTTTAAGGTATAAAGCTGTAAAAAGGTTCCCCATAATTTTTTGTGTTCCAGCAGTTCAATCGGCTGATAACAACGTTCAGGGGCGATAATCAGCACGCATTGCCATTGTTGTTTGCCTACGGTTAATTGTAATTGATGATAGCCCAGTGGTAAATTTTGTGGTAACGGAATCGCATTGCGTTTGATTTTCCCTTGCAAAGGTTCAGTCTGGTTTTCTAACCAAAGCTGCCATTTTCCCTGTATGTGTTGACGTTGATTGGGGGTATTTAATGGGAAAAAGTGCGGTGTTTTTTGGCGAAATATTTTCACCGTTGGCAACAATGAATGTTGCGAGAAATTATTTTCAAACGCTTTGAGTAACCGCTTTTTCACTTCCGTTTTAGGGGAAATTTTTAATCCCCTTTCATCAAAAAAATACGGCAAAATACCTGCTTGTTGGCATTGTTTATTCAATATTGTTGTCATCATATTCCCCTTATTTTCCCCTGCTGTAACAGGGGAAAACGTTGTTATTTCAACCAAATACGTTGTTGATAATCTCGAATGGAACGGTCAGAACTGAACATACCAAGCCGAGCCGTATTCAAAATACAACTGTGTAACCATGCTTCCCTGTCTAAATAAGCCTGTCCAATGCGTTGTTGAGCTACCATATAGCTATCAAAATCCGCCAACACTAAGAACGGATCACGTTCTATTAAGCTGTCGATCATCAATTTGAACATCGCCTTATTGCCTTGGCACACTGCCCCTTTGGTTAAAAAATCCACCGCACTTTTTAACACGGGATTTTGTTGATAATAGGCTTTCGGGTCATAACCTTGTACCAACAGTTCGCGGACACTTTCTACCGTATGACCGAACAGGAAAATATTTTCTGCACCGACCATTTGGGCGATTTCCACATTGGCACCGTCCAATGTACCAAGGGTTAATGCCCCATTTAAGGCGAGTTTCATGTTGCCCGTCCCTGAGGCTTCTTTACCTGCCATGGAAATTTGTTCCGACACATCAGCGGCGGGAATAATTTTTTCCGCCAGACTGACGCGATAATCTGGCAAAAATGCGACCTGTAATTTATCTTTCATTTGCTTATCATGATTAATCACTTGTGCCACGTTATTAATGGCATGAATAATATTCTTCGCCAAATAATAGCCTGGTGCCGCTTTGCCTGAGAAGACAAATAAACGTGGCGTGAACGGCATATTTGGATTGTCTTTAAGCTGTTGATAGGTCGCAATAATATTGAGCAAATTCAAATGTTGGCGTTTGTATTCGTGGAAACGTTTAATTTGCACATCAAAAATGGCATCTTCATTTACGCTTAAACCAAGGGTCTGTTTAATTTCCGCACTCAATATCGCTTTGTTATGTTGTTTAATTTGACGATATTCGGTACGGAAACCGTAGTCTTCCACATATTTCTCAACACCCTGTAATTGTTCAAGATTTTTAGTCCAATCGGTTTGTAAAGTGCGATCTAATAAATCACTTAATTTTGGATTAGCTTGACGAATCCAGCGGCGTGGCGTGATACCATTGGTCACATTACAGAATTTGGTTGGGAAGATTTTATGATATTCTGGAAATAAATCCGTCACCAATAAATCTGAATGAATTTGAGCCACTCCATTGACTTTAAAGCAAGTGACCACACAAAGATTTGCCATGCGTACTCGGTAATCAAATAAGATGGCTAATTTTTCCCATATTTGCGGATTTTTACCAAATTCTGACCGCACTTTTTGCTGAAATAACCGATTGATTTTATCCACAATTTGGAAATGACGAGGCAATAATTGTTTAAATAGGCGTTGATCCCATTGTTCCAAGGCTTCGGGTAATAAGGTGTGATTGGTGTAAGCAAAGGTGTTTGAACAAATTTCCCAAGCCTGATCCCAGCTTAAATCATAGTCATCTAATAACACTCGCATTAATTCTGGAATAGCAAGGGTTGGGTGGGTATCATTTAATTGAATCACTTGATATTTAGCAAAGTCTTGTAGGCGATAACCTTGTGCCAAATGACGAGCTAAAATATCCGCTACTGAACAAGCACAGTGGAAATACTGTTGCATTAAGCGGAGTTTTTGCCCAGCTTTATGGTTGTCATTCGGGTATAACACTTGGGTTAAAGCTGCTGCATTAACGATTTCTTTGTCTGCAAGCAAGAATTTACCGTCATTAAATTTCTCAAAGCTAAAGGTTTGATCGTTATCCGCTTGCCATAAACGTAAAGGCTGTACGACATCATTTTGATAACCCACCACAGGCAGATCATAGGCTTTACCTTGAATGGTTAATGCAGGTTGCCATTCGTATTTATCATCTTTAATGCACTGAATTTTGCCCCCAAATCCCACTAATTGAGTTTTGGCTGGATTGTGGCTTTGCCACGGGTAATCATTGCGTCCCCAAAAATCTGCACTTTCTTTTTGTACGCCGTTTTCAAAGGCTTGTTTGAATAAACCGTATTGGTAATGCAAACCATAGCCTGTGGCAGGTTGTCCAAGGCTTGCCATAGAATCTAAGAAACAGGCAGCTAATCGACCTAAACCACCATTCCCCAATGCAGGATCACGCTCTTGTTCTAACACATCAACGATTTCTACGCCATAGTTGGCTAAATAGGCTTTGGCTTGCTGGTAATAACCTAAATTCATCAGGTTATTACCTGTTAATCGTCCAATAAGAAACTCCATGGAAAGATAATTGACGTGGCGAGTATCCGCCTTTTTTTGTGCAGGTATTGCGTAAGCTAAAGCAAGGCTCCCTTCGGCTAACACTTGATACCATTGGCTCAAAGAAAACTGTTCGGCACTGTCCACATCAAAATAACGGCAGTATTTTTGTACGACAGTATCAAATGATGCCTGACTAAATTGGTTTTGTAACATAGCAACTCCATAAATTTTTATTAAATCTCTATGTTTCATTATCTTGGATCAATGTAAAAATAAATCATCCTTGCTATAATCTTCTTAGTATGACTATAAAGAAGTAGAGAAGCCGTATTCTTCTACACAGACTGGATACCTTAAATATATGCTCATTCCATCAAAACTGATTTGTTCTTACCGCTTACAAAATAGCGTGATTCGAGAGCGTTTAATACAATTATTAGATAAAGCCTGTGAATATCCGTTGGTGCTGATTAATGCACCTGCGGGTTATGGTAAAACCACGTTAATTTCTCAATGGATTAATTCGCAACAACCTAAAAATGTAGGTTGGTATTCGTTAGATGAAAGTGACAACAATCCCGAACGTTTTGCCACCTATTTTTGTGCTGCTCTTAGTCAAGCGATTAATGCAGAACAACCCATAATAGAAGATGGGCAATTCAATCATCAAGCCAGTTTATTTACCTTATTCGATCAGCTGTTAATTAAGATTGCTGGCTTAAAAGGGCATTTCTATTTGATTATAGATGACTATCATTTAATTGAAAATGAAGATATTCATAAAGCATTAAAATATTGGATTCGTCATCAGTCCGATAATATAACATTGATTTTGCTTTCTCGCTCCGTGCCACCGTTAGGCATTGCCAGTTTGAGAGTACAAGAACAATTATTAGAAATTGATGCGGGTCAGTTACCTTTTAATCATCAAGAAAGTATTGCTTTTTTCCAATCTCGTCTTGATGCGGAATTAATTGAACCAGAAATCACCGCACTTTGCGATGAAGTAGAAGGTTGGCCGACCGCCTTACAATTAATTAGCCTATCCGTTAAGCAACAAAACACCTCATTACAGGACGCTGCCAAACGGTTAGCCAAGTTAAATAATTCCCATATCAATGAATATTTAAATGATGAAGTGCTAAATAAGCTCGATCAGACAGCTCGCAAATTTTTGCTCCAATGTTCCGTGCTACGTTCCATGAATGAAGCATTAGTACAACATTTAACGGGTGTAACCAATAGCCGCAAATCCTTAGAAGAGTTAGAAAAACAAGGTTTATTCTTACATCAAATGGATTCCGAAGATAACTGGTGGCGTTTTCACCCTTTATTTGCCACGTTTTTATGGCAATGTTGCCAAACCGAATTAGGCGAAGAATTGCAAGATCTTCATCAACGGGCAGCAGAAGCATGGTTAAAATTGGGTTATATCACCGAAGCCTTATATCATGCGATGCAATTAGAAAATCGTTCAATTTTATTATCCATTCTAAATCAACATGCTTGGGATTTATTTCATCATGGCGAACTGCAATTATTGGAAGAAAGTTTACAATGCCTAAATGAAGACGAATTTATGCAACAGCCAAATTTAGTCTTACTCAAGGCATGGCTGGCTCAAAGTCAACATCGACATAATGAAGTAATCGGCATTTTTAGCCAATTTAAACAAGCATTACAGCAAAATAACATTCAATTAAGCAAAGAAAATCAGGCGGAATTTGATGTATTATTGGCACAGGTTGCCATTAATGACGGCAATGAAGATACGGCGTTATCCCTTGCATCAAAAGCACAAGCCGATTTACCCGAAAACGCCTATTATGCACAAATTGTAGCCAATTCTATTATCGGTGAAGCACATCATTGTTATGGTAATCTGGAGCAAGCCTTAAAAATCCAACAACACACTGAAAAAATGGCACGTCATCACCATACTTATCATCATATTTTATGGTCGCTGTTACAACAATCAGAAATTTTAATGGCACAGGGCTTTTTGCAAGCCGCTTATGATATGTTGGATAAAGCCACCCTGTTTGTGAAAGAAAATCATCTACAAAAAATTCCTATGTATGAGTTTTTGCTCCGCTTAAAAGGGCGTATCTTATGGGAATGGTACAATCTTGATAAAGCTGAAGCCATGGCAAATGCAGGCATTCAAATTCTAAATAAAGCCTCTGATAAATTACAATGTGTGACGCTATTAAGCAAAATTTCACTGGTACGTGGTGATTTAGATAACGCTGATCGGTTGATTAAAGGCTTAGATATTTTACAAGGTATGCACGATTATCATGATGACTGGTTAGCCAATGCTGATTCTGCCAAAGTATTGTTATATCAAATGAATAATAATCTTGAAGCCATGCAGAACTGGTTAATTCAAAGTAAACAACCCCACACCGATCGCAATCATTTTAGCCAAGAGCAATGGCGAAGTATTGCCCGAGCGTACATTGCACTAGGTGAATTTAGCCAAGCGAAACAGATTTTAGATCGCATCATTGCAACCGCCCAGCAACTCAATTTAACCAGTGATTTAAATCGAGCATTAATATTGCGTAACCGTCTGTATTTCTTACAAAATGAGAAAAATCTGGCTCAAACAGATTTGCTTGAAGCACTTCGCTTAACCAAACAAACGAATTTTATCAGTGCGTTTGTGCTTGAAGGCGATATTATGGCACAACAAATTCGTCAACTCTTGCAATTAAGCAATGTATTAGACGAATTTACCCAACATAAAGCCCAATTTATTTTACGCAGTATCAATCAGCACTATCGGCATAAATTTGCCCATTTTGATGAGCAATTTGTAGAACGTTTATTGAAAAATCCTGAAGTCCCTGAATTGCTTAAAATCAGCCCACTAACCCAGCGAGAATGGCAAGTGTTAGGACTGATTTATTCAGGTTATAATAATGAACATATTGCGGAAGAATTACAAGTCGCCATAACCACCACCAAAACCCATATCCGCAATCTATACCAAAAAATCGGCGTAGCAAATCGCACCGAAGCCATTGATTATACTAAGGAACTGTTGAGATTGATGGGGTATAGTTAGGATAAAAAAATAAGCTAAAAAAATACCGCACTTTGTGATCTGCCCCTGAGTAAATTCGTTATTGGTCTAACTTTTTTAGGAGCAGTTCACTTATATTCCTACTCACCAAAATCGCTCCCACTTTTTCAAATAACCGGAAAGCGACTTAAACGCTATATTATCTTTTATGTCAGATTGTGCTTTAAATATATAATAGTGAATAAATTAGCAATATCTGATGATTTTTGCACAAAAATTTATGCTATAGTTATAATGACACAATTTCAACCATGCTTTTTGGTTCACATTTGGGGAGAAGATGATGTTAAAACTTTATTATTTGCAAGGTGCTTGCCCCCTTGTGCCACATGTAGCATTGCATTGGGCGAATGCCGACTTTCAAGCTATTCGCTTAGAACGTGGTGAGCAAAAATCACCATTGCCGATGTGTATTGCTACGTTATGCGAGTATCACACCAATGCCTCATGCTAATGCGCTAGATTGGAACAACATCTACTATTTTGTTACCTTAGTAGAACAACAGACCCTGACTGCCACGGCCGAGATTCTTGGCGTGCAGCACAGTACTGTGGCACGGCAGATGGAAAGCTTGGAAAATCGGCTAAAACTTCGCCTGTTTGACCGTATCAACAAGCGTTATTTGCTCACCGAAGATGGTAAACGGTTGTATCAACAGGCGCGTGAAATCCATAAGAATATGCTGGTATTGCAACGCATCGCCCACGAACAAACCCAAGCGATGCACGAAGTGGTGGTGTCGGTTTCCCCCTTACTCGGGCAAATGATACTTGCCCCACACCTTGCCGAGTTTCGTCACCGTCACCCCAATATCCGCTTGGTGTTGCAAAGCACATCTAATCTGAGCGATTTGTACCAACGCCAAGCTGACATTGCCTTACGTATTCCTTCACCTGAGCAGGGTGACTTGGTGGTGCGCCGTTTGTTTAACATCAATGTCCGCCTGTATGCACACAATGATTATCTACGCAGCTATAAGGAAAGTGAGTGGCGGTTTATTGGCATAAAATCCCACGGCATTTTAGAGTATTTGGTAGATAACTTACTGACCAATTGCACTGTGGTGTTGAGTAGCAATGATTTTATGGTGATAAAACAACTCATTATGCAAAAAGTGGGCATTAGCGTGCTACCTGACTTTTATGTGTTGCCAAGTGATAATTTAACGGCGATAAGCCTACCCGGTAAAGAAAGTGTTTTTACTGCACACCTACATATGGTGATGCATGAAGGTGTCCGCCGCTCGCCTAATGTACGGGCTGTGGCAGATTTTTTGGTGGAGAAGTTGGCGCAGAAGTAACGCAATAAGGCTGAAATTTGCCCCAAAAACCACCGCACATTTTGACTTTAATGGAGACTGTTATGAATACCCCAAGCCTAAAATTTATTGATGTTGCCGATTTTCCCATCGCTATTATCCACAGCAGCCAAATGCAATTGGGCGATGGACAAAAAATCATTGATGACTTAGAAACTTTGATAGCCTACGGCGAAAAATTTGTATTAATCATTGAAGACGGCGACCCAAGACACACCCGCAACACCCCTGAATTGCATGAAGAAGACAAAGCACGGATGCAGTGGCTTAAAGCCAATAATGCTAGACTAAACGAGGTCTGTCCTGCGATTTTCAGCCCTACCGCAGATCCTGCCATACGTGAACAAAAAATGAAACAAGTGGCAGCTTTAAGTACCGCCCTAGGCGTGAATTTTCAGGTGGTAGAGAATGTGGATGAAGTGAAAACAAAGTTGGCTGATGTACTGAAATGATTTTTTAGCCTTTTATGCGAACAATAGTGTGACTTAAGCAACAAACTCCACTGGGAACTGATAAATGTATGCCGAATAGAAGTACAAGTCACCGACCAGATCACTCAACTTGTCTGCTCTGAAATAGTTTTTTAAAAAGCTATGGGGAAAAATACTAAGGCGTGACAGAAAGGGGTTTGGAGGAGTTGCGAAATAGGACAGAAAAAGACTGCTCATTTCTGTGCAGTCTTATCTAATGCAAGGTATTAACTTTTTCAGGATGCAAAATAAAGGCTTAATAGACAAAATAAACAAAATTATTGAGGCAATATAGCGGGTGACACGTCTTTTCACACACCAGCATCCACAATCCGCATAAACCAAAGTGCAGAAATGGCAAATGCCAAGATCGCAAAGGCAAGAAAAATATTCCAGCCGATAGATTGAATCAGTGCTGGCAAGCCTATCAGAGCGAATGTACCAATAAAACGCCCCACGCCATACAGAAGAGCATAGTCGGTAGCAGCTTGCGTGCCTTTTGCCCATGCCAGTATCAGACTACCAAGCACCACATACAATCCTGCCGCAGTGGCTGTTACGGTGATGCTGCCAATAATCACTGTATTACTGTTAGCATAAAAAGCGCCTAGCCACACAATAACACTCCCCACTAGGCAAACGGCAATGCTTAACCACGCGGTTTGTTTAATACTTAAACGGTGCAATAATAGCGTGGCAATCAAGGCAGCAAGGGCATTGGCAAAAGGACCGGTGGTACCGAGTAAAGTACCGATACGTTCAAGCGATACGCCCATATCCACCAGTAATAAACGGTTAAAATTAAACAACGCCAACAGGGTACAGACCAGTAACGATAAGCGCAGTAAACGTTGGCGTAAGACGGTATCACGCCATAAATGTAAAAACTGTACGCCTTGAGGCAAAGATTGGGGAAATAAGCGTCTTTCCTTACTGACCAAAGCGAGTATCGGCAAGCAGCTGCACGCCGTACAGGCCGCAATGACCCCAAATGTACCGTGCCAACCAATTTGTGGATAAAACGCCACCAAGGCACCTCCTCCAATTAAAGTACCCAAGGCTAACCCTCCCATTTTTAAACCTGCCGCCATGGCACGATTTTTTTCAGGCAGCAAATCCACATTAAGTGCGTCTAAGGCAACATCGGCAGTGGCAGCAGCAAAAGTAGCGACGAGCCCTAACAACATCAACATCACCCAATTCCCTGTACTGGGCGAGAGAAAAGATACCATCAGCATAGCAACTGTAGCAAGCAGTTGAGATGACACAATCCAACCACTACGTCGCCCCAACCATGGCAACCTCCAAGCATCAATCATCGGTGACCACAAAAACGCCAAGCCAAAGGGCAGGTAAATCACATATACCCAACGCAACTCTGCCAAGGACACACCCAAACTACGCAATATCGGTGCCAATCCCCCTTGGGTAAAACCGAGCAACATACCTAACGCTATATAAGATACTGCCGTAGCAAGCAGAATAAAGCGAGGGATGATTTCGATTTCAGAATTAGGCGTGTTCATGGTACCCTCCATGAATAACATAATGGCAATTGTTCTCATTATAGATTGTGCTTTAGTTAAATAAAAGTGCATAAATTGCACATTGTCTGGCGATTTTTGCATTGATAAGGAAAACAGCAACTAAGCGATGCTGAAAGTACAAATTTTAGTACATTTTTAAAAATAAATAGTTTGGATATTGCACGAATAGAGGTTAAAAGTTAGGATTAAAGTCAAATTTGGTAGATATTGCCACTCGTTTGGGCTTTACTATAATGACATTATTTATTGGCAACCATCTAAGGAGTAACCATGAAAAAAATCCTATCTCTTATGTTAATTTCCACGCTCATAAGTGCGTGTAACGCTAATACCCAATCTACCCCAAATGCTGTGGGCGGTCCGCAATTAGGTTCAGTGTCTAACTCAGCCAGTCCTTACGGTGGTGCGGATAAAAGCTACGACACCACACTTCCCATCCTGCGTGAGCAAATCGCACCACGCTTCCAAGTACTTAAATTCACTGATGAAGCCACAGGTAAAACGTTGGAATACAATCTCTACACGCCGAAAAACTACAGTCCGAAAAAATCCTATCCGCTGGTAATGTTTATTGCCGATGCTAGCACTGCAGGCAAAGGTACAGCTGCACCATTAAAACAAGGTTATGGCGGTATTATTTGGGCAACCGATGAATCGCAAGCGAAAAATCCTGCGTTCGTGCTTGTGCCAGCGTTTAGTGGTGTGGCGGTTAATGATGCGTGGCAACATACCGATGAAGTCGATCTCGTTATTCCGCTGATTAAACAACTCACAAAAACGTACGCTATTGACCAAAATCGCCTTTACACCACAGGGCAGTCAATGGGCGGTATGATTTCGCTTTATTTAAATAGTCTTTACCCTGATTTCTTTGCAGCATCAATGTTTGTGGGCAGTAAATGGGACATCAACTCACTTGAACCACTCAAAAACAACAAATTCTTATATGTAACCGCCGCAGGCGATAAAGCGACTGAAACCGCACAAGGTGTAGGTGCAATTCTTGCCAAAGCAAATGTACCATACGGTGAAGTAGAATTTTCCGCAAAATTGCCACAAACCGAGCAAGACAGCCAAGTCGCAGCCTTACTCACCAAAGGTAACAAAGCGAATTTTATTCGTTTTAGCAAAGGCTCTGTGTTGCCTACAGGCGTGGACGGCACAAAAGGTGCAAGCGAGCATATGTATTCGTTTGACTATGCCTATTTGCTCACACCAGCCCGTGAGTGGTTGTTTAAACAGCGTAAATAATAATCAATTCAAGGTAATAAAATATGAGCAATTTGCCGTTAGACACACACATAGAAATTTTTTCTAATGAAAGAGCCAGTAATTACGATAATTTTGTGGACAATTGGATACCGGGTTATCATTATTTTTTGGATTTTTTGCCGAAAATTCTCGATCAAAATTCTCCCAAATCCATATTAGTAGCAGGCTGTGGCACAGGAAATGAAATTGTAAAATTGGCTGATTATCGTGATGATTGGCAAATTACAGGATTTGATCCTTCGCCAGAAATGATTAGTCAAGCACAGCATAAACTTTCTGATTACCCAAATATTGTGTTAAAAAATTGCACAATAAACGATTTACAGAAAGAGCAATGTTTTCAGGCTGCTACGCTGCTGTTGGTCTTGCATTTTATTCCTGATGACGGACAAAAATTATCTTTGTTAAAGGATATTGCCGACCGTTTGGAAAGTGGTTCAAGTTTCATTCTTTTGGACATTACAGGCGATGGCGAACAGCTTGATAAAAGTCTTAAAATTTTGAAAGATCTACTTGCAAACAGTATTGGTGAAGATGAAAAATTAGCTCGTATTGAGCGTATTAAACGAGATTTCCACCTTGTGCCAGAAAATCGCTTTGTGGAGCTATGTACTCAGGCAGGTTTTTATTCCCCAATCCGATTTTTTCAGTCGACTGTTTATATGGGTTGGCATTGCATAAGGCGTTGAAAATTATAACAATATACGTATGAAATCTGGCAAAAATCAAGGTATCAGCTTAATGGCATCGCTCCGCCTTTTATGCCTATTATTCGTGCAAAGATGATTTAGTTGCTCAGATAATTACCGATGTGAAAGTCGAAATTGGGTAGCTGGTTGCACTTCGCCAGCAAACCGCCAACATGCAGGAATTTTGGGTGATTCGATGAATAAATGGTATGAATTACGCCATATTTTGTTCGTTTTATGGCAGAATAGTTTGGATATAGTCAGAACAGGGGAAAAGAGTGTGAAAAATACCGCACATTTTTATAACGTGCGGTATTTTATTTACCTACTTCTACAAAGTGCGGTGATTTTTCCTTATGAATTTACCAACTTTTGCTCAATCGGCAAATGCCCAAATTCAGCATAGACTTTCGGCAAAATCGCCGCTAAGTTGGTGTATTCTTCCATCGCGTGGAAACTTAAACAACGCACCATTTCAAGTGGTGTTTGTGGGGCAAGCACCCAAAAACGGGTACGTAATTCAATACCTTTTCCGTTAGCGTGCGGACGAGCAATGTGTCCCATTTTGACTAATCCACCCATCGCTTTTGCCAAAATTCCCGTAACGGCTTTATCGGTAAAACGTGCCACATCAAAACCAAAATCCGCAGGGCTTTGAAACTCAATTTCAATTTCTTGTACACCTGTACCGATGTCTTCCACCGCCGTATGCGTGGTTGTCCACAAACGCTCTTGGGCTGGTATTATTGTATTTTGCAAACGTTGGCTATCCTGCTCATTGACACGCACTTCCACATGAACTTTATTATCCCAAATTTTATAACGCATCGGCTCAACTGTGTGCCAACAGAACCACCAATCTAACATTTCCGCTGTAACATCAGGCATTTGCACCATTGAAGCTGCACAACCTGTACCATCTTCAAATAAGCAATAGCCGATTTCGGTGTCTAAATAGCCGTCATTGAGCAAATCATTGAGATTTTCCGCACGCAACATTCTGGCTGCGTCTATCTGCTTAATTTGTGCCACTAATTCAGGGGCAACTAGGGCGAGCGGTTGCTCATAATATTTGTAAAGTGGTGAATTTCTTTCCGCTTCGGTCAGTTCAGGTTGAGTTACCCATAAGCCGTTTAAGGTTTGCACTTGTTTAGTCATGGTATTTTCTCCAAAAGATTGCTTGGTTAAGATATGAGTATTATAAGTAACAAGAATGGCAAAAAATTTTGGCTTATGCCAAACTGTTGCATTGCAGCGAAAAAAACTTGTGTCTAACTTACGTTTTCAACGCTAAACATCATATTTGGTTATAAAAATCTGCACCTTACAGGTCGGTGATTAGTCCAACTTTTGAGGTGCAGATTATTTTTTAGTAAATAACCAAAGTGCGGTGTATTTTTTATAAATTTTTAGACATTATTTCTCATCACCATAATAGGCTTTGGTCATAATTTCTTCCATATCTTCCACCATCGCCAAACGTGGATTGGCTGGGGTGCATTGATCTTCATAAGCGTGTAATGCCAATTCACGGCGAGCATTTAAGAACGCTTGTTCATCTATGCCCTGATCACGCAAAGACATTTTTATTCCGCAACGAATCGCTAAATCGTGAACGGCTTTCGCATAGGATTCTACACCTTCTGCTGGCGTAGCCGCTGGCAAGCCTAAGATTCTGGCAATATCTTGATAGCGTTTATCCGCAATGTAGCTGGTGTATTTTGGCCAAGTTGCCACTTTGGTTGGGCGAGTACCGTTATAGCGAATAACGTGTGGTAATAAGATTGCATTAGTACGACCATGGATGGTATGGAATTTACCGCCGATTTTGTGAGCCATAGAGTGACTGATACCTAAGAATGCGTTGGCGAATGCCATACCCGCCATGGTTGAAGCGTTGTGCATTTTTTCACGTGCATGTTCATCAAACTCTTTCACGGATTTTTCAAGGTTTTCAAACACCAGTTTAATCGCTTGCAAAGCTAAACCGTCAGTAAAATCATTGGCTAAGATAGAAACGTAGGCTTCGGTAGCGTGGGTTAATACGTCTAAGCCTGTGTCTGCCGCAACGTGAGAAGGCACTGACATGACTAACGCTGGGTCAACAATAGCAATGGTTGGGGTTAATGAGTAATCCGCTAATGGGTATTTAATATCACCATCAGTGATCACCGCAAATGGGGTGACTTCAGAACCCGTGCCTGATGTGGTTGGGATACCGACAAATTTCGCTTTACGCCCTAATTGTGGGAATTTGAACGCACGTTTACGAATATCCATGAATTTTTGTACGAGATCACGGAAATCCACTTCTGGTTGTTCATAGAATAACCACATTACTTTCGCTGCGTCCATCGGAGAACCACCACCTAAGGCGATAATAGTATCTGGTTGGAAACTCCGCATTAAGTCTGTACCACGGCGGACGGTTTCAATGCTTGGGTTTGGCTCGACATCACAGAATAATTGATAAGTCACTTTATTACGGCGTTGACGGAGTTGATCGGTAATGCGATCGACAAAGCCTAAATCCACCATTGAACGGTCGGTGATAATCATCACTTTTTCCGCATCTTTCATTGATTTTAAGTATTGAATTGAATCACGTTCAAAGTAAATTTTTGATGGAACTTTAAACCATTGCATATTATTTCTCCGTCTGCCCACACGTTTAATATTAATTAAATTCACCGCACTTACGTTGTTACCGACGGAGTTTTTACCGTACGAACCACAGCCGAGTGTCAAAGATGGTAAGAAAGAGTTATACACATCACCGATACCACCGAAGGTTGATGGTGAGTTCCAAATGACACGAATGGTTTTCACTCGTTCACCGAATGTTTTGGCTAAATCAGCGTTTTTAGTGTGAATCGCTGCTGAGTGACCTAAACCGTGGAAATTCACCATAGCTTCTGAAAGGGCTAAACCTTCTTCGGTAGAATTTGCTTTCAATAACGCTAACACAGGTGATAATTTTTCACGGGTTAATGGTTCTTTTTCGCCCACTAATTTACATTCGGCTAATAAAATATTGGTTTTTGGTGGAACGGTAAAACCAGCTTGTTCCGCAATCCAAGCTGCAGGTTTTCCTACCACGTTCGGATTTAATTTTGCACCTGCACAGTTCGCACCGTTGGCTTTTACACCGAAAATAAATTCTTCTAATAAGGCTTTTTCTTTTTTGTTGACCAAATAAACGCCGTAGGATTTCATTTCTTTGACAAAGGCATCATAAATTTCTGCATCCACAATAGCCGCTTGCTCTGATGCACAAATCATACCGTTATCAAAGGATTTTGACATCACAATGTCATGCACTGCTTGTTCAAGATTGGCTGATTTTTCTACATAAGCTGGCACGTTACCTGCCCCTACGCCCAATGCTGGTTTACCACAAGAATAAGCGGCTTCCACCATGGCATTACCACCTGTAGCAAGAATCGTCGCAATACCGGGATGTTTCATTAAAGCAGAAGTGCCTTCCATTGATGGTTTGCTAATCCATTGCACACAGTCTTTTGGGGCTCCTGCTGCTACGGCAGCATCATACACTACTTGAGCCGCATGAGCAGAAGATTGTTGAGCGGATGGGTGGAATGCAAATACAATCGGGTTACGGGTTTTTAACGCAATTAAGGCTTTAAAAATGGCCGTTGATGTTGGGTTGGTGGTTGGCGTGATACCACAGATCACACCGACAGGATCCGCAATTTCGGTAATGCCCGTTACGTCATCTTCACTAATTATGCCAGCGGTTTTCAGATGACGCATATTATTCACGACATACTCACAGGCAAACAGGTTTTTGGTGGCTTTATCTTCAAACACACCACGCCCTGTTTCTTCATAAGCGTGCATGGCTAATATGCCGTGCTTATCTAATGCCGCCACTGATGCTTTGGCAACGATATAATCCACTTGTTCTTGGTCCAGCTTGCGGAATTCTTCCAACGCCACTAAACCTTTTTCAACCAGTGCATTTACTTCTGCTTGGGCTGGGCTAACTGCATTTTCAACAGCATTACTCATAATGATTTCTCCTAAAAGTTGTAAAATATTTAACTGGAGTGGATTATAACATTTTGGAGTAATTACCGCATAATTTTACCTAAAAACAGTTATAAGATCTGATATAGATCAAATACTCATGCAAAAAATAACAGATAACCAATTAATTATTAACCTTGATTTAACATTTACGCTAAACCAATCTATTTCACCACGGACCACCAATCTTCCTGTGGTAATTTATTCAAGGTGAAAGTTTGCCCTATTTTAGGTGTGACCGTTTGAAAATCCTGTTTCTCAGCAGCTGTTAAAAAACGCTGAATAGGATCACGCCAATTATGGTTAGCTAAATCGAATTTTGCCCAATGAATTGGTAATACTACTTTTGCTTTCAAGTCCACAGTAGCTTGTACTGATTGTTCAGGTGTCATATGAATCAAAGGCCAATGATCATCATAAGCGCCATTTTCTATTAAAGCGATGTCAAACGGACCATATTTTTCGCCAAGCAATTTATAATGTTGACCATATCCCCCATCACCATTAAAAAAGACTGTTAATAATGGTGACTTAATCACCCAACTTCCCCACAATGTAGTATTTCGGTTGGTTAGCCCACGCCCACTAAAATGGCGAGATGGCGTTAAGGTAATATGGAGTTGATCCAGTTGAGCATGCTCATACCAATCTAACTCAGTAATTTTTTCATCTGGTACACCCCAACGTTGTAAATGTCCTTTCACACCTAATGGTACATAAAAGTGCGTTGTTTTTGGGTTAATTTCTTGAATAGCTTGATAATCAAGATGATCATAGTGATCGTGAGAGATTATCACTGCATCAATGGCTGGCAAGTCTGCCACACTTGGTGTATAGGTCATAGTAAAAGGTTTACCGCCAAAAAAGATTGGAGAAGCACGATGAAATACAGGATCGGTGATTAAAATTTTGTCATTAAGCTTAAATAATACCGTGGAATGTCCAAGCCATGTAAAACTACCATTTTCTATCTGAGTAGTATCTAACTTTAAGCTCGGTAAAGGCTCACTAGGCTGCTTTCCATCAGGGGGAAAGGCAATTTCAAAAATACGTTTTAACCATGAAGTTTCTTCCCCATTTGCAGCTTTTTGGAAACCTGTTGGTGTAGGCTCTAAATTAACAAAAGTCTTGCCATCAAAGTTTGGCGATTTATTAATTTTTGCCCGACTTTGTTCATCGGGAGAACCGCCAAACGCCGGATACAAGTTAGAACAAGCTACAGCACCGAGTAATAAGCTAGCAAATAAAGCAGACATCTTTTTAACACATTGGAATAATTTCCTCATTTATTACTTTCCTAAATAAAATAAAAAAAAACAATCTAAATCTTAACATAATTCTCCATCTTGATTAAAAATAATAAATATTTAACTATAGTCTATTGATATAGTTTTGCTTTAACTATTTAGTTATGGATATTTAAGTTATACTGACATACTTAATACCTATCTTTATCTCTATTTTTCACTTTTTTAAATAGACCACTTGACTATTTTTAATCGTAATCCACTTCTCTTTTTCCAATAGTTCAATGATATTATTGGTGATATGCTGTTTAAGATCCTGCGTGATTTCCACAAAATTTATTCTACTAGAGATATAATTATATAATGTTTGCTTTTTCTTCGGTAAATGCCGTTCTTCTGATTGAGTTAGAAAATGAATAACCAACTTAAAAGCTCTCTCCATTATCTTATCTGAAATGGATTGACTCAATTTCACATTTTCTTTGCTTTCAAGTTTATTTTGATTATTGGTTGATTCTAATGTATTTTGTGCTTTACTCTCATCTTGTGGACGAATAAGTTGGCAATGTCGTGTTGTTAACTTATGAATATAATCACAAATGCCCAAATAACCTTTATCATTTGAAATAATATCAAATTGAATCATTTTATCCACCGAGTGATCACATTTGCCAAGATAATAAGCGATATGGAAATCCAAATTATTATCTGCAATCTTATCCACAGTAATGACGACTATATTTAGTGGTACTGTATATTTTTCTGCAAGCCTAATACTTGTTTGGTTAGCGCCAATGAATAAAAATATTTTTTCATATTGGGTTAGATTAAGATAATCCAAAGAATTGATGTTTTCGTAATCAATAAAAGCATATTTCATTTTTAGAAATTCCATAAATAAAAACATAGTATTATCA